>Ga0255338_1000351_pt1 | contig 164805 bp, 158 predicted proteins | sample MeOH1_35cm_T4_19_FD_203715 | JGI IMG/M metagenome (GOLD analysis project Ga0255338, IMG submission 203715) | Sandy soil microbial communities from University of British Columbia, Vancouver, Canada - MeOH1_35cm_T4_195 | ecosystem: Engineered > Artificial ecosystem > Sand microcosm >...
GCACATCATCATTGGTCATGAGGCGGCGCTCCTTCTGCCAGACTGCCAGGTCCAACAGACAGGATGCGCCGCCTCACTCAGAGCGACAAAGGGATCCCGAGTGTCGCGACGACTCGGGGATAGGACACACTAGGGGCATGCGGCAACGAGACCCGGCGTCCGTCGCCGACCGGCTCCTGCTGGCGACGCAGCCGGGGTGCACGCAGATCGCGCTGGAGTTCCGGTTGCGCTAGGGGGGACTCCTGGCTCGAGTTGGCGCCCCGTGTGCGTGCTGCTGATCCATGACCGAGGGGACGCGTCAGCCCAACCGCCTCCGTCGGCGCCAAGTCCGTTAGTCCGCATCGCCGCTGGTATTCCGTGGCTCCCCGCGCGCTACCGGATTCCTGCCGAGAACCTGTGCGGGATACCAGACGTCCTCGATCACGACCTTGATGACGGCGGCGACAGGGAGCGCGAGCAATGCGCCCGCGAACCCGGCGATCCCCGCGCCGATTAGGGATGCGACCATGACGGCAGGCGGCGAGAGGTCGACTGCGTTCGACATGACCTTCGGACTGATAATCCTGTTCTCGAGCTCCTGATAGCCGATGTACCACAGCGCGATCAGGAGCGCTTTGAGCGGCGATATCGCCAACGCGACGGCGATAGCAGGGATGGCCCCGAGGAGGCCGCCGACCTGTGGGACGAGGTCGGCGACGGCCATCCAAAGCGCGAGAGGCACCACGTACGGGATGCCGATGATCACGAGTCCGATGCCGGAGAGCACCCCGGCTATCCCGGACGTGGTCAGGTTGCCGGTGACGTAGCCGCTAATCTTGCCGACCGACTTCTCCATGAGCGCCCGTCCGAATTCGCGGTGCGCTGGCCTGAACAAGCCGATCACCGACTTTCGGGCGCTCGGAAGGCCGATCATGAAGAACACCGACAGGATGACGACGGTGCCCAGACTGAACAAGAAGCCGCCGATCCGACCGCTGACGCTCACGATGCTGCCGAACGACGCGACGATCTTTGCAGGTAGCGTCGCTATGAAGGCCTGTATCTCCCGCTGGTGCGACCGCAGGAAGTCGGCGAGCGCGTTGTGCCGTGTCGAGAGCTGATCGATCTTCATCGGGACCGACTCGGCCAGCGCTATCGCCTGGCGAACCAGCGGAGGCACCACCAACACGACGAATAGCCCCAGGACAAGGAGAACCGCCGCCAAGATGACCGCGACGGCCCAGCCGCGGTGACCGCCCAGCCGCCGCTCGAGCCAGCTGACTGGCCGATCGAGCCCTACCGCGGTGACGCTCGCGATGAGCACGAGCACGAGGATGTTCGAGACGCGCGCGATGCCCGTCATGATCCAGAACGTGGCGATGACGGTGATCGTCACCGTCGCCCAGTAGTAGAGCGATGGGAATCGGCCGCGACCCCGCCCGTACTCGCTCCCTGCGGCCCCGGCTTCCGGCCGACCTCGGCGGCCTTGGCTTCGCCGTCGCTGTCTCATTCGTCCTCGTCCATGTGTCCCTCCACGGAACCTGCCGCAGGCGGAAATCCTGCAAAGGTGTACCCGGCGACGGAGATGACTGACGCATTCGCATCGGGAATGAGTCTGATGGAGCAGCTCTCGGGTGGAAGCCGGCCGCGCGATCTTCGGGTTCGCGGTGCTGCACGCGTAGAGAGACCGGCATGACTCAAGACGATCGCGGACGGCCGCGCTCTGAGCAGGTGCCGCACGCACGCCACGAACGCACCGAACGGCATCGATGGTCTGCGCTGACCACCGTGGTGCTCCTCATCGCGGGTCAGGGCTGGATCGCGACCAGACTGGGTCTGGAGCCTTGGTGGGTGTTGCCCCTGCTCACCGGGGCGTGTGCGGCGGGCTCTTGGATCGCCGTGCTCATCCCGGGCCGCAACCGCTTCATCGATCGTGCTCTCGGCGTGGCGCTCGTCCGCCTGCTCGCTGTGGGCACGGTAGTCAGCACGCTCGTCTTCGTGACTCGAGTGTTCCTCGGCTCGGGCCTGAGTTCCGCCGAGCTCGTGCTCACCGGCGCAGTCCTGTGGAGTCAGAGCGTGGGCGTCTTCGGGATGGCGTACTGGGAGATCGACGGCGGAGGTCCCGTCGACAGAGCCACGCGCGGTACTGGCACGCGGTGGTCTGACTTCATGTTCCCCCAGCAGCAGCCGGATGTGATGGCGACGTGGAGCCCGTCGTTCGGCGACTACTTGTACGTGTCGCTCACGAACGCTACCGCCTTCTCGCCCACCGACACTATGCCTATGTCGCCCCGAGCCAAGCTGGTCATGGGAGTGCAATCAGTGACATCGGCCACGATAGTCGGCGTGCTGGTCGCTCGTGCGGTGAACATCGCCAGATAACGCGAGCGGCGCCCTGTTTCCACGTAGCGCTCACAGAGAGTCCTGGTGCCCCCAAGGGAATTCGAATCCCTGTTGCCGCCTTGAAAGGGCGGAGTCCTTGGCCGCTAGACGATGGGGGCGATTCTGCTTCTGGTGGGCCGTGCAGGTCTCGAACCTGCGACCTTGGGATTAAAAGTCCCCTGCTCTGCCAACTGAGCTAACGGCCCTCTTCAAACAACCGGCGACGGGCATCGGCCCGCCACCAGCACACGCGAGTTTATCCCGAGGACCCTCGGGCGTCAATTTCCCCTCGGCGATGAAAGAGGGCACATCGCTGGTAGGTGGCGCGTCCTGCCAACTGCACCGGGGGGTACATATCAGTCACCATTCCACTGCACGAGCCAGTCGCCGAACGAGGTGCCGCACGTCGGGTCCCGCAAGAAAGAGGGGGCATGGGCCGACTTCTCATCGTCTCGAACAGGCTCCCGCTGCAACTCGAGATCAAGCGGGGCAAACTCCGTCCCCAGCCAACAGTTGGTGGCCTCGCCACCGGCCTCGGATCCTTCTACCGAAGCTACGAGAGTGCGTGGCTCGGTTGGTATGAAACGCCCGAACAACTGACCGAGACGAAGCGCAAGGAGCTGTCCGAGTACCTCGCCAAGGAACACTCCTGCTACCCCGTCTTTCTGCCCGAGGCGATCGCCAAGGACTACTACGACGGCTTCTGCAACAAGACGCTGTGGCCGCTGTTCCACGACTTCCCGCAGTTCACGGAGATCGAGGATCAGGCCTGGGACGCGTACGTGGAAGCGAACCGAATCTTCGCCGACGCGGTCGTCGCACAGGCCGAGCCAGGGGACGTCATCTGGGTGCACGACTACCACCTCATGCTGCTGCCGCAGCTGCTGCGCGACCGGTTGCCGGACGCGACCATCGGTTGGTTCCTGCACATCCCGTTCCCGCCCTTCGAGCTCTTCCGCACGCTGCCGTGGCGAGAAGCCCTCCTGCGCGGGCTGCTCGGCGCAGACCTGATCGGCTTCCACACGTACGACTACGTGCAGTACTTCCTGGACTGCGTGCACCGGCTCTTCGGCTACAGCAATATGCTCGGGCGCATCACCACCGAGGACCGCATCATCAAAGCTGACGCCTTCCCGATGGGCATCGACTACGAGCGTTTCGCGCGAGCCGAGCAGCAGAGCGGCGTGCGGCGCGAGGTACAGCGGATCAGCAAGCGCGCACACGGGCACAAGCTGGTGCTCTCGGTCGACCGAATGGACTACACGAAAGGCATCCCCGAGCGGCTCCAGGCGTTCGAGTGCCTACTCGAGGAGCATCCCGAGTACCGCGAGAAGGTCACGCTGATCTTGGTGGCCGTGCCCACGAGGACGCACGTCGACCACTATCAGGAGCTAAAGCGCGATGTCGACGAGCTCGTGGGGCGCATCAACGGCAAGTACGGGTCGATCGACTGGATGCCCGTGTGGTACCTCTTCCGGTCGGTCCCGTTCGCGACCCTCTCGGCGTTCTACCGCTCGGCGGACGTCTGCCTCATCACCGCCTTGCGCGACGGGATGAACCTCGTCGCGAAGGAGTACGTCGCCTCCCGCACCGACGGCAGGGGCGTGCTCGTCCTCTCGGAGACCGCGGGGTCGTCGAAGGAGCTCGGCGAGGCGCTCGCCATCAACGCGCACGACAAGCGCGGGACGGCGGAGGCGATCGACCAGGCGCTGCAGATGCCCGAGGACGAACAGGAGAACCGCATGCGGGCGATGCAGGAGCGGCTCCAGCACTTCGACGTACACCGCTGGGCGGAGGACTTCATCGACAGCCTGCATAAGGTCAAGGACGTGCAGAGCGACCTCGAGCGCCGACGCCTGACGCGCCGCACACGCGAGCGGCTGATGGAGGACTACGGCGAGGCGCACCGCCGCCTGCTGCTGCTCGACTACGACGGCACGCTCGTCGGCTTCGTCGATCGCCCGAACCAGGCCCGGCCGGATGCCGACCTCCTCGAGACCCTGCAGCAGCTCGCCGAAGACAAGCGCAACCTCGTCGTGGTCATCTCGGGCCGCGACCGCATGAGCCTCGAGCAATGGCTCGGCGACCTGCCGCTCGAACTCATCTCCGAGCACGGCGCGTGGCGTCGCGAGCCGGACGGCAGATGGATGACGCCCGAGGACTGGGCCACCGACTGGAAGGCCGACCTTCGGCCGGTGCTGGACCTGTACGTGCGCCGCACCCCGGGGACGTTCCTCGAGGAGAAGGAGTTCTCGCTCGCGTGGCACTACCGCTTCGCAGACCCCGTGCTCGGCTCGGCGCGGGCGCTCGAGCTCAAGGACGCGCTCGTGCACATGGTCGGCAACCTGGGGCTCGAGGTGTTCGACGGCAACAAGGTCCTCGAAGTGAAGAACCAACGCGTCAGCAAGGGGTATGCAACGCAGGAACTGCTGTCGCGCGACAAGTGGGACTTCGTGCTTGCGCTCGGGGATGACCGAACCGACGAAGACACGTTCGCAACGGTCCCCGACGAGGGATACACCGTGAAGATCGGGTACGGGCCGAGCCTCGCGAAGTACAACCTGGACTCGGTGCGGGAAGCACGGAGGCTGATTCACGACCTGGCGGGGGTGGACTCATGAGGACGCTCGAGGACTACCGGCGGATCATCGGCAACGACGCCGTCGGTGAGATTCACAACGCGGCGCGGCGGCTCCGCGGCAAGCACGTCGTGCACATCAACGCGACCTATCAGGGCGGTGGCGTCGCCGAGATGCTCGAGACGCTCGTGCCACTCATGAACGACGTCGGCCTGGAGGCAGGTTGGCGGATCATTCCGGGGCCCCATGAGTACTTCAAGGTCACGAAGGCGTTCCACAACGCGCTACAGGGCGCCGACATCGACCTGAACGACCTCAAGAAGCACATCTATAAGACGACCAACGAGGCGTTCTCAGTGTTCACGCACTTCAAGCACGACATCGTGTTCATCCACGATCCGCAGCCGGCTGCGCTCATCAAGTACTACGCGCGTCGGCAGCCGTGGATTTGGCGCTGCCACATCGACCTGTCCTCCCCGAACGAGGAGTTGTGGGAGTTCCTCGAGCAGTTCATCGTCGCGTACGACGAGGTGGTCGTGTCCCACGAGCGGTACCGGCAGCCGGCGCTCCCGCAGGAGCAGGTCATCTTCCACCCAGCGATCGACCCGCTGTCGACAAAGAACATGGACCTGCCCGACCACACCATCGAGGAGCACATCGGCAGGGCGGGAATCCCCACCGACAAGCCGTTCATTTTGCAGATATCGCGCTTCGACCCGTGGAAGAACCAGCCCGGGCTCATCGACGCGTTCAAGATCGTGCGCGAGGAGGTGCCGTGCCGCCTGGTGCTGTGCGGTGGTATGGCCGCCGACGACCCCGAGGGCGTCGAGATCTACACGAAGGTGCGCGATAGCGCGCATGACTTGCTGGAGTCCGGCGACCTCATCCTCATGACCGACGCCTCCACGGTGATGGTGAACTCACTCCAACGCTCCGCGGCGGTCGTCGTGCAGAACTCGATCAAGGAGGGCTTCGGCCTGACCGTGACCGAGGCCATGTGGAAGGGCACGCCAGTGGTCGCCACGAACGTCGGCGGCATTCCGCTGCAGATCACCGACCGCGAAAACGGTCTGCTGTGCGAGGCGAACAACGCCGGTCAGCTGGCCGACCGCATCCTGCGGGTGCTCAACGACCCCGAACTCGGCGAGGAGATGGGCCGGCGCGCCAAGGAGACCGTGCGCGAAAGGTTCCTGATCACGCGCCTGCTGAAGCAGGACCTCGACCTGTTCTGCCACCTGCTGGAATGCTCACCGTACAGCGCGCGTGAGCTGGCCATGATGGGCGTCTAGCGCAGCGAATTCACGAACCAGCCGGCGGGCCGAGGGGCGCAACAACCTTCGGCCCGTCGCTCATTTCAGGATGTTGCGACCTGCAGTTTAGTGGCCATCCACGCGGGTATCAGATAGATGCCGCTCGGAACTGAAAGAGTGGGCGTTGTGGGGGGTGAGAGGTTCACCTTCAGCCCAGCTCAAGTAAGAACCGAGCGGTCCTGACATCGCGGCCGACGCACTAGGACCGTTGGAAAACGGAATCCGAATGCGCCGGCCGCGTCTATTCTCCTAGTGGCGGAAGTGCCGGTGCCCGGTGAAGACCATCGTCATCCCGCGGGCGTCGGCCGCGGCGATCGCCTGGGCATCTCGCACGGAGCCGCCCGGCTGGATGACCGCCACGCAACCAGCGTCGCCGACGACCTCGAGCGAGTCCGGGAACGGCATGTACGCGTCGGACGCGCACACGCTGCCCGCGACGTTGTCGGCGGCCTTCTCGACCGCGATCTTCGCGGCGTCCACGCGGCTCATCTGGCCGGCGCCCACGCCCACCGACGCGTAGTCCTTTACGAGCAGGATGCAGTTGCTCTTCACCGACTTCGCAGCCTTCCAGGCGAATAGCAGCTGCTCCCACTCCTCGTGGGTGGGCTCGCGCTTGGTGACGACCTTCATCTCCGCGCGCTCCTCGGCGACGGTGTCGACCGTCTGCACGAGCATGCCGCCCTCCACCGAGCGCATCTCGGTGCCCCGCTCGGCCGGCCGACGAATGCCGCCGGTGCGCAGCAAGCGGATATTCTGCTTCTGCTGCAGCAGCTCGAGCGCGTCCGGGTCGAAGTCAGGCGCGATCATGACTTCGACGAACTGCCCGCGCTCGTTGATCGCCTCGACGACCGCCTTCGTGACGTCACGGTTGAACGCCATCACGCCGCCGTAAGCGGAGACCGGGTCGGACGCGTGCGCCTTCTCGTAGGCGACGAGGATGTCCGCGCCGATGGCCGTCCCGCACGGGTTGGTGTGCTTCACGATCACGCACGCCGGGTCGAGGAACTCGGCCACGGCGCCCCAACATGCGTCGGTGTCGAGGATGTTGTTGTACGACAGCTCCTTGCCGTGCAGCTGCTCGGCGGTGGCGAGCGAGTGCTGCGGTGCATCGGCCCAGCGGTAGAACGCAGCGCTCTGGTGCGGGTTCTCGCCGTAGCGGAGGTTCTGCACCTTCTCCAGCCGCAGCCGCAGCTCCGGCGGGTACGCTTGGCCCGCGCCGCACAGGAACGCGAAGATTGCGGCGTCGTACGCCGACGTCTTGCCGAAGACCTTCACAGCGAGCCGCTTGCGCGTCTCGTACGTGGTTGCGCCGCCCGTGGCGCTCATCTCGGCGATCACGCAATCGTAGTCGGCGGGATCCGTGAGCACGGTGACGGCGTCGAAGTTCTTGGCCGCGGACCGGAGCATGCTCGGCCCCCCGATATCGATGTTCTCGATCGCCTGCTCGAGGGTCACGTCCGGCCGGGCCACGGTGGCCTCGAACGGGTAGAGGTTCACGACCACCAGGTCGATGAGGCCGATGCCGTGCTCCTCAGCTTGAGCAAGGTGATCCGGCTTGTCACGGCGTGCCAGCAGTCCGCCGTGCACCCGCGGGTGCAGCGTCTTGACGCGGCCCTCCATCATCTCCGGGAAGCCGGTGACGTCGTCGATCGGACGCACCTGCAGGCCCGCCTCGGCCAGGGCTTTCGCTGTGCCGCCAGTCGAGATGATCTCCACGCCGTAGTCCGAGAGCCGCCTGCAGAGGTCCACTACACCCGTCTTGTCCGAGACGGAAACGAGCGCACGACGGATGATGACCTGCTCCACGTGGACCTCCTGCTCTCCGCAGTCCGATGCCTCAGTTACGGGTCGAATATATCAGTGCGTGCTATGCAGGCGGAAGCGAGAATGGCGAGCGTACGGGCGCCGGGCGTACGTAACTGAGAGGTACGAACTGCCGCCTACTCGGGCAGCACGCGCACACGTCGGCCGTCCACGACCAGTCGTCCCGACGCGTAGGCCTGAATCGCTCGCGGGTAGATCTCGTGCTCAATCGCGTGGATTTTGGCCTCGAGGGTCTCGAGCGAGTCGTCCTCCGTAATGAGCACGGCCGCCTGCGCGATGATCGGCCCCTCGTCGAACACCTCGCTCGCGAAATGCACGGTCACGCCGGTCACCTTCACGCCGTACTCGAACGCGTGGCGAATGCCCGACGCGCCCGGGAACGCCGGCAGCAGCGCCGGGTGGAGGTTCAGAACGGCGCCAGGGAACGCGTCCAGCACCGCCTTGCCGAGGAGCCGCATGTAGCCCGCCATCACGACCAGCTGTACGCCGTGGGCGCGGAGCAGCTCGGTGAGGGCGGCGTTGTACGCGACCGCACTATCGTGGTGGGAGCGGTCGAGGAACACCGCCGAGATCGCCTCGTTGCGCGCACGCTGCAGGCCGAACGCGGCTTCCTTGTCGGAGATGACGACGACGACTTCGCCGTCGATCTCGCCTCGGCCGCAGGCGTCGATGATCGACTGGAGGTTCGTGCCGCTGCCCGATATGAGCACGCCGATGCGAAGCTTGCTCGCGCGGGCGTCAGGCATACGACACCTCGCCTGACCCGGGCACGATCTCGCCGATCTCGACGACCGTCTCCCCCGCCTCGCGCAGCAGCGATGCCGCTCCAGGCGCTTCGGCCGGTTCGATCACGACACAGAAGCCAATGCCCATGTTGAACGTGCGGAACAGCTCGTCGTCGGAGAGCTCGCCGGCACGCCGCAGCACCTCGAAGATCTGCGGCACCTTCCATGCGCCCCGGTGCACGCGCGCGTCGACGGCCTTCGGCAACACGCGGTTGAGGTTCTCGGTGATGCCGCCGCCGGTGATGTGCGCCATGCCCTTCACGTCGACCTCGTCGAGCAGCCGCAGAATGGCCTTCGCGTACAGCCGCGTCGGCTCGAGCAGCACGTCGCCGAGCGAGCGTCCGCCGAAGTCGACGCGCGGGAGGCCGAGCTCGCGCTCGTGACCGTCGACGAGCAGGCGCCGCACCAACGAGTACCCGTTGCTATGCAGGCCTGACGACGTCAGCCCGAGTACGACGTCGCCTTCGCGGATCTCGCTGCCGTCGACGATATCCGGCCGGTCCACCACGCCGACGCAGAACCCGGAGAGGTCGTAGTCGTCGGGCGACATCACACCCGGATGCTCAGCGGTCTCGCCGCCGAGCAGCGCGCAGCCCGCTTGCCGACACCCCTCGGCAATGCCCGACACTATCTGGCCGACGCGGTCCGCCGTCACCTTGCCGATCGCGATGTAATCGAGGAAGAAGAGCGGCTCGGCGCCCGAGACGAGCACGTCGTTCGCGCACATCGCCACGAGGTCGATGCCGACGGTGTCATGCCGCCCGAGCAGTTGCGCCACCTTGAGCTTCGTGCCGACGCCGTCCGCGCCCGACACGAGCACCGGATCGTCCATGTCCGCGAACTTCGCCGAGAACATCCCGCCGAACCCGCCGATGTCGCCGAGGACCTCCGGGCGGTACGTCGAGCGGACGTCGGCGCGGATTCGCTCGACTGCTCGAGCACCCTCCTCGATGTCGACGCCCGCCTCGCGGTAGCTGTCGGGAGTCCGGTTCTCGTCGGTCAACTCGGCGCGCTCCTCGTCGTCGTTGGACGCCCACAGTATACGCGAGGGCCGGAGGCGACGTGCCCCCGGCCCTCGGTCATCTCGTCATACGAATGCTAGAACGGGAACTCCTCGCCGCCGCCGAAACCGCCGCCCATGGCGGCCGCATCGTCGAGCGCCCACTTGATCTCGGTGTACGCCTCACGGCTGACGTGCGTCAGGCCGTAGCGCTCGTCCGGGCCGAACACCAGGACCTTGTCCATCGCCAAGCCGGATATCGCGAATTCCTCGTAAGTGTCGTCGCTCAGCATGTCCCACTGGGTGAGCAGCATGACGCCGCCTCTCTCGCCCATGGCTGCTGCGCCGGCGAATGCGTCCGCGTAGTCCGTCGCGCATGCGACGCCGGTCCATGACATGTCGCTCCAGCCCAGTTCGACCGCCCGCTCGGCGAGCGCGGCCGCGGTGGCGTAGACGTTCGAACCGTAGATGCGGACCTTGAGCCGGATACCGGTGGCGTTCGCCATGGTCGTGGATACCGTCCGCGTGCTGCCGACGATGTAGACCCTGCCGATCTTCGGCTTCGTGCCGGTCGAGATGTTGCAGACCGTCGGATGCGCGGGATCGGCGAACAGGACCGGCATCTTCTGCGAGTATGCCAGCGGCGCGACCGCGGCCGCTTCCGCGTACGAGTTGCCGTTCACCAGGAACGCTTCCCCAGCGAAGTCGTTGCCGGTCAGTCGCGCCACTTCGTCGGCGACGAGCCTAGAGGTGTAATAGCGGTTCGTGCTGCCGATGTACTGCTTCGAGATACCCGTCGGCAGACCGCGCAGCGAGGTCGCCTTGTAGTACGCCTCTACGCCGACGACCACGACCTTCTTCACGCCGAGCGCCTTGATCTGGTTGATCACATCCGTGCTGAGGCCCGTGGACTTGCCCATCAGCAGCGGCGAGTGGTACACGCCGGCGAGTGCCGCGGCAGCGGCCATGTCGCTCGGTGAGTCGCCGCACACGAGCACGGCCGTGGGCGCCGTCTTGAACTGCTTCGAGATGACGGCGATGTTCTTGTACTTGTCAGTGCTCGCCGAGTACAGGCGGCGCATCCCCCACGTCGGGGTCGCGCTGACCGGCGCGGACATCGCACTCGCCAGCCCGGCGATGTCGACAGCCTGCACCTTGAAGTAGTACTTCGTGCCGGCGCGGAGGTTCGGGACGTAGTAGCTCGAGTCTTCGATCGGCACCGCACGTCGCGTCCACGGATCGATATTCGCCTTCGTGTAGGTGCCGGTCGGCGACGTCGCGTAGTACACGTTGTAGCTCGCGACGTCCATCTCCTCGTTCGGGTACCAGCTCACGAGCACCTTGTCGCTCCACGTGGAAGCGACGACCTGCGTCGGTGCACTCGGCGCCCTGAGGTTGACGTAGATCTCGCTTTCAAGCTCGAGCGTCACGCCCTCGACGTCGCGATACTGGCCGACCACCGTCTGCGGTCCCTCGACATCAGCCAAATGGAGCGTCTGGCTCGCCGAGAACGGCACCCAGTCGCCGAAGCCCGAGCCGGTGTCGAAGCGCATCTGCGTCGCGCGAACCACGTTGGACGTCACGGTGATGATTGCGGACTTCGAGTACTCGGCACCGTTGTTCAGCAGCATGTCGCCGCGAGGTCCGATCGTGTCGACCGCGATCTTCGTGGTCGCCGCCTCGGAGTAGTTGTCGGAGTAGTCGTGCGCGTACACGGCGTAGTAGGCGTTCAGGTCGACAGGCCGCAGCGTGAGCGCGAAGTCCCAAGCCTCGCTCGTCGGGCCGTCATAGACGACCGTCGCGGCCGAATCGGTCGGCGCGGTCGGCGTCGTGTCGGTGCGGCGGAGTACCTTGATGGCCGTGTACGTATTCGGCCTCGGGTTGCGCCACCCCAGGGCGACGACACCGTCGATGATCTGCGCTTTGAGGCCGGTCACCGTTGTCGGCGCCGTTGTGTCGCTCACCGTGATCGTTTGCGTCGATGGCGTGGACCAGTTGCCCGCCTTGTCGACCGCGAACGCGGTGTACGTTAACTGCGTCCCGTTCTTGAAGGGCGACTCGGTCTCCGTGCCCGCCTCGGAACCGCTGTACGTGACATGCACCGAGGAATCCTCGGGGTCCGAGGCGGCGACCGCGCCGTTCGTACGCACGATGCGCAGCGAGTCGAGATCGCCGTCGCTCGGCTTGGTCCAGTTCGCGGTGACGAAGCCGTTGCCGTCCTGGGTCACGGTCAGCTCGGGGGCTGCGGGGGCGACCGCGTCCGTGCTCACGCGAAGGTCGCGCGCCCAGGCCCACGAAGAGGCGGTGCCGTTCAGGTGGCTCCGTACGCGCAGGCCGAGTCCATCCATGTCCTGGGCGGGCACGGTGTACGTCGCGTCGTGGTCGCCCGCAACCGTCGTGGCGACCGGCGTGAAGTCGTAGGTCGTGAGCGTCACGTCGTCGATGCCCATGCCGTCGCGGCCCATCGGCAGTGCGGAGAACTTCACGAAGTCGAACTGCAGCCGATGCTGTCCGGGGGACAGGTGCTGCTTGACCTCCGTCCACGGCATGTTGACACCGGGCCACTCGGCGACCTGGTCGTCGATGAGGAACACCGGGAAGGTGTTCGTGTAGTCGGCCTCATACCACCACCAGAAGTCGAGGTCGCCCCCGCCCTCGGGGACGGTCACCGTCGTTTCGGTGCTGGTCGTGTTGCCCCACAGCTCGAACGAAATGCCGCCGTCTTCGTCCACCTCGGGATAGAGCGGCGGCAGCACGGCGTCGAGCTTGCCGCTCATCAGCGCGTAGTCGCCGCCGTGGACGCTCTCCGCCGAGGACGTAACCTCCCACGAGACGGTCGTCTCGGAGCTGAAGATGCCGGCCGTACCACCCTCGAAGTCCTCGAGCGTGGTCGTCTTGGGCGTTGCCGCCTGGACCTCGAAGGTCGCCTCGGCCGAGCCACCGGATGCGGGCGCCCAGCTGATCGTACGATCGCCGGGGTGGAGCAGCGTCCCGTTCTTCGGCGAGATCCACGACGGGCGGCCCGGGTAGGCCGCGAGCGCAGCGTTCACGTTGAGACGACCGCCGAATGCGGTCTTGCCGCTCAGCTCGTCGGTGCGGTCGACCGTATTGCTGATGCGGGCGATGACCTCGTCCGCCGAGATGCCGGGGTGCGCGGCCTCGATGAGCGCCGCCGCGCCGGCGACGTGCGGAGCAGCCATCGACGTGCCCGAGATCGCGCCGTACGGTGCGGCCGTGAAGGCCGGCTTCGCCCAGGGGGCGAACGCCGCGATGATGTCGGCAGCGGTCGGCCAGTCTTTCGAGTCTTCGCTCGGGGTCATGTAGTTGGCCGGGATTGTCGCGTCGATGCTCTCGAAGTCGGTCCCGGGTGCGCCCTGGATCTCGTTCGTCCACGGGATGTAGTCGAGCGCCGTCACGCCGAAGTACTTCGCGATGAAGCCCGGGGCGTCCGAGGGCCCCTCGCCGGGAACGCCCGGTTCCTCCGATTGCCCGACGTCGGCGCCCTCCTCGGCCTGCCACATGTCCTCGGTCGCGGCCTCACCGCTGGCGAGCACGAAGCTGCCGCCGCCGTCGAGGAACACGGAGAGCGCGGCGCGGTCGTTCTCGTCCAGCGTCCACGGCTCGTACCAGCCGTACGACGCCTTGCCGGTGAACCACACGACCGTCTTGCCCCACAGGTCGGCGGCGGTCGGCGAGCCGAGGACCTCTGTCGACCACGAGTCGACGTTCTCGTACCCGGCAGCATCGAGCGCGTCGGTGTAGACCTTCAGGCGCGTCCCGGGCGTTTCGCCGGTCATCAGCGGCATGCTGTCGTCGACCACGAGTACCGGAGTCGACGTCGTCGGCTCGGCCTGCTTGATCGACCGGCCGATGATGTCGTTCGCAACGCCTTCGGGCTGCAGCACTTCCGGGGCGAAGGCAAGGAACATGGCCTTGTAGCCGGGCCGGTCTGCGAAGACGCCGGTCAGGTCGTCCGGCAGGGTCGACATCACATCGACGCCCGGCGCGGCGAGGTCGACACTGTCCGCGCCGTAGTTCGAGAAGTCCGCGAGCTTGTCGTTGCGGTCGGTCGCCGCGACGGACACGATCGTCGCCGAGTCGAACGCAGCCGGATAGAAGCCCCACTGGTCGTTGTCGTTGGCGTCGTTGCCGGCCGCGGCCGAGACGATGACACCGTGCGAGGCCGCGTAGTCGCAGGCGTCTTTGAGGACGTCGCTGTAATCGTAGCCGCCCCACGAGGCGTTGATGACGTTCGCGCCGTTGTCGACGGCGTACTTCATCGCCTGGGCCAGGGAGTAGTCGTCTCCCTCGCCGAAGCCGTTCAGGCCCTTCACCGGCATGATCGTCACGTGCTGGTTCACGCCCGACACGCCGATGCTGTTGTTGCCCTCGGCGCCGATGATGCCCGCCACATGGGTGCCGTGCTCGTCGCCCTCTTCGCGGTCGTAGACGGTGCCGTCGCCGTTGGCGAAGTCGTAGCCGTGCACGTCGTCGGCGTAGCCGTTGCCGTCGTCATCGACGTCGTTGTTCGGGATCTCGCGGGTGTTCGTCCAGATCTCGTTCTTGAGATCCGGGTGGCCGATGTCCACGCCCGTGTCCACGACGGCCACGATGACGCTCTTCGACCCGGTCGTCGTACTCCACGCGCCCGTCGCCTCGATGTCGGCGCCGGCCGTCCCGCCTTCCTGGCCGGTGTTCTCGAGCGCCCACTGCTGTCCGAACCGCGGATCGTTCGTCGCGGCCGAGAATCGCTTGGTCGTGTCGGCTCGGGTCACGAGCCCGGCCTCGCGCAGCTTCCCGACGAGCTGGTCGGCGGTCAGACCGCCGGTCTTCGGCGTGAGCAGCGTGTAGCCGAAGAGCTTCGACGCGCCGGCCGCGAATCCAAACTTGATCGCGGCAGCGTTGATCTGAGACTGCTGGATCCCGGGCGCCCACCGCACGACGGCGTTGGTCCCCACCCGCGCCTTCAGGCGGTACGAGGTCCTCGCGCCGCCCGGTTTGAGGCCTTCGTACTTACGCGGCGCTGTACTCGTGGCCGTCACTGTGGCCGCTGCCGGCACCACTGGCACGGCGGAGACGATCATAGCTCCCGCGAGGAGGCCGCCCACCAGGCGGCGCAACCGCGATGCCGATACGGACATAGGGATTCCCCCTCCTCAATGCCGGAGGGGGGCATACGAGATCCCAGGTCCGGCGAGCTGCAATGTGTCCATCGTACCGGGGGCCGGAGAAGCTGGGAATACTGGACTTCCTGTTAACTTGTGGCAAACGTCCTGGTCAGGGGGTACTAAGTAAGGTTACGGCCCCGTCAGCCAAGACCATGTAGTGCGGCGACCCCTGCGGGAGCCGCGGCAGCGAGCGCTCCGGAGAGCGTCAATGCGATCACGCCCGCCGACAGCCACCCTGTGCCATGCGTCACACGTCTGCCGACGAACGCCCCGACGAGGGTCGGCAGCAGGTAGAACGCGAATCCGAGTAGCGCCCACGATACGAGCGTCTCCCACGTCGCCGTCCCTACGACTCCGGACGCCTCCCGCACGCGCGACAGCACGCGCAGTCCGTCCCCGAGCAGCCACGCGAGCAGGAGCACGCCGGCGGCCTGCAGTCCGCGACCGGAGGTCCTCGGCGAGCCGACAAGAGCGGCGGCCAGGCCGGAGCCGACGGCTGCGGTGATGGGGTTGAATGACGCGCCGAGCGCAGCGCCGAGCATCGCCGGTGCGAGCGCACCGGGAAGCGTCACGCGTCGGCCTCCTCGAGGGAGAGCTTGCCGCGGCGGACGTTCTCGGGGATGGCGATCGGATAGTCGCCGGTGAAGCACGCGAGGCAGTAGCCCGCGTGGGGATTGCCGGTGGCAGTCATCATGTCGTCGACGGTGAGGTATGCGAGCGAATCAGCGCCGAGGAAGTCGCGCACCGCCTCGATCGACTGGCTCGACGCGATGAGCTGCTCCTGCGTGTCCGTGTCGATCCCGTAGAAGCAGGGCCACTTCACCGGCGGTGACGTGATGCGCATGTGCACCTCGCTGGCGCCCGCCTCGCGCAGCAGGGCGACCAGCTTCCGGGACGTGTTGCCGCGCACGATCGAGTCGTCGACGACCACGAGCCGCTTGCCCGCGATCGCGTGCTTGAGCGGGTTCAGCTTGAGGCGGATGCCCTGCTGGCGGATCGATTGCGTGGGCGAGATGAACGTGCGCCCGACGTAGCGGTTCTTGATGAATGCCTCACCGAAGGGGATGCCGCTCGCCTGCGCGTAGCCGATCGCGGACGGCGTCCCCGAATCCGGCACGCCGACCACGAGGTCCGCCTCCACCGGGGCTGACCTCGCGATCGCCGCCCCGAAGCGCTGCCGCGCCTCGTACAGCGTGCAGTCGTACATCACGCTGTCGGGGCGCGCGAAGTAGATGAACTCGAAGATGCACAGGCTCGGCGACTGGGCGGGGACTGCCTGCTCGGCCTGCACGCCCTCGGCGGAGACCTTCACCATCTCGCCCGGGCCGATCTCGCGCACACACTCCGCACCGACGATGTCGAGCCCGCAGGTCTCGGACGACAGCACGTGTCCGCCCCCCGGCAGCTTGCCGAGGACGAGCGGCCGCACGCCGTACGGATCGCGGAAGGCGTACAGCGCCTTCTCGGTGAGGAGCACGACTGCGTAGGCGCCGCGGATCAGCTTCATCGTCTCGCGGATGCCACTGCGGATCGAGTTCGACTGCTCGGTGAAATGGCCGACGAGTTCCGCGATGACCTCGGAGTCGGTGGTCGAGCGGAATCGAAGTCCGTTGCCGTTCTGCAGCGTGTCGCGCAGCTCGGCGGTGTTCACCAGGTTCCCGTTGTGCGCGAGCGCGATCGTCTCGGGGCCGATGGTGGAGAGCATCGGCTGCGCGTTCTCCCAGCTCGTCGAGGAGCCGGTCGTCGAGTAGCGCGTGTGGCCGATGGCGATGTCGCCGTCGAGCGCGTCGAGGTCGGAGGGCTGGAAGACCTGCGGGACGAGCCCGAGGTCCTTGCTGACCGTGAGCGACGCACCGTCGGCGACGGCGATCCCTGCCGATTCCTGGCCGCGATGTTGGAGGGCGTGGAGCCCGAAGTAGGTGAGGCGACCGACGTCTTCGCCCGGCGCATACACGCCGAACACGCCGCAGGCTTCCTCGGGATGCTCGGGGCGATCGAAGAGCGGTTCGTTACGCGATGAAGTCACGGAATGAGTGTCTCTGTCGTTCGAGGGTGGGAGCGACGCGAGTGTAGCATGCTCGCAGCCCCGTCGCATGCGCCCGGATGAGGCCAGTGGCGAACGGTCGCGAACGGGGGCGAGGTGAATCGCCCCGCCCCCGCGTTCGCGAATATCGTTCCAGCCGCAATCGGCGCGTGGATCAACGCTTCAGCACGATCTTGCGCACACGCACCGGCGTCGCTTTCAACGCCGGCATCCGGGACTGGGGGTCGAGCCGGCTGGCGTCCGTGAGGGCATTCACCGCGGCCTCGGCGAAGTGCATCGGCACGAAGACCGCACCCACCGGGCTCGCGTCGTTCACGCGCGCCTCCACTTGGATGGAGCCGCGCTCGTTGTCGATCTCCACGACGTCACCCTCGGCAATGTCGAGCCGAGCGGCGTCGATGGGGTTGATCTCCACGAACGCCGTGGGCTGCAGTTCGCCGATGACGCTGCGACGCGTCATCGAGCCCGTGTGGTACTGCTCGCGGAGTCGTCCGGTGAGCAGGATCATGCCGTCGGCGGGCCGCGCTTGCGGCTCGACGACGACGAACATCCCGAGTCCGCGCGTGAACGCGTGCGCGTGCAGGATGGGCGTGCCCGGGTGGTCGGCGTCGTAGACCGGCCACTGCAGGCCGCCGGCCTCGAGCCGCTCGTAGGTCACGCCCGCGTACTGGGGGACGACCGCCGCGATCTCGGCCATGACCCCCTTCGCCGAGGAGAGAGCGGTCACGCCGATGCGGCGGCAGAGTCCCCAGACGATGTCGAGGTCGGTGCGCGCCTCGCCGGGAGGCGCCACCGCGCGCCGGACGAGCTGGACGCGGCGTTCGGTGTTCGTGAACGTGCCATCCTTCTCGGCGAAGGCGGCGGCGGGCAGGACGACGTCGGCGAGCCGCGCCGTCTCCGTGAGGAAGATGTCCTGGACCACGAGAAAGTCGAGCGCGCGGAGCGCCTCGACGACGTGCGCCTGGTCGGGGTCGGAGAGCACTGGGTTCTCGCCCATCACGTACAGCGCTTTGACGCGGCCGTCGTGCGCGGCCTGCGTCATCTCGACGACGGACAGTCCGGGGGTAGTGGGCAGTTCGACGTCCCAAGCCTGCTCAAAGGCAGCCCGCGCGTCGGGATCGTCCGCTCGCTTGTAGCCGGGCAGCAGGTCGGGGAGCGCGCCCATGTCGCAGGCGCCCTGCACGTTGTTCTGGCCGCGCAGCGGGTAGACGCCGGTGCCCTCGCGGCCGATGTTGCCGGTGAGCATCGCTAGGTCCGCGATCGCGAGCACCGTGTCGGTGCCACCGACGTGCTGCGTCACACCCATGCAGTACCCGATGGCCCCGCGTTCGGCCTCGGCGAAGATGCGTGCGGCAGCGCGTATGTCGTCGGCGGGAACGCCGGTGAACTCCTCGGCGCGTTCGGGCGTCCACTCGCGCACGTGCGCGGCGAGCGCCTCGAAGCCCTCGGTGCGCTCGGCGATGAACGCGTCGTCGGCGAGGCCCTCATCGAGCACGACGTTCATGATCGCGTTGAGCAGCGCGACGTCGGAGCCGGGCCGTGGTCGCAAGTGCAGCACTGCGCTGCGGGCGAGCGAGGTGCGGCGCGGGTCGATCACGACGAGTCGCTGCGTGCCCGCCCTCGCGTTCGCGCGCAGCATCGCGCCGATGACGGGGTGCGCGTCGGTCGCGTTCGAGCCGACCAGCAGCATGACATCAGCGCGACCGAGGTCGTCGATCGTGTTGGTCATCGCGCCGCTACCGAACGATGTGGCCAGACCGGCCACCGTTGGGCTGTGTCAAAGTCTGGCGCAATGGTCGACGTTGTTCGTGCCGAACCCTGCGCGGAACAGACGCTGGAAGAGGTAGTTCTCCTCGTTCGTGCACCTCGCCGAGGCCAACCCGCCGACGGCGTCCGCGCCGTGCTCGGCCACGGTGGCCTGAAGCTTCTCGGCGACGAGGTCGAGCGCCTCGTCCCAGGACGCGGGCTGCAACTCGCCGTCACGACGGATCAGCGGCGTGGTCAGGCGATCGGGATGGCCGAGGAAGTCGTAGCCGAACCGCCCCTTCACGCACAGGTTGCCGCGGTTCACGCCCTTCTCGAGCGGCGCGGATGCGCCGACGACCTGGTTGCCCTTGGTCTCGAGTGTCACGGTGCACCCAACGCCGCAGTAGCCGCACGTGGTGTCGGTGCGTTGCAGCTCCCACGTGCGCCCGCGGCCGCGCGCCTGCCGCGCAGTGAGTGCGCCCACAGGACACGTCGACACGCACTGCCCGCACGACTCGCAGTCAGTTGCCGCGAGCGGATCGCCGAAGGCGGTCGTGGCGATGGCGTCGAAGCCGCGGCCCTGCCAGTCCCACACGTGGAGGCCCTGGACCTCATCGCAGATGCGCACGCAGCGGCCGCACAGGATGCACTTCCCGGGATCGCGCTCGATCAGCGGATGGTCGTCGTCCACGGGCTTGCGCTCGTGCCCGGACCCGAACGGCGACTCCGACACGTCGAGCTCGTACGCCGCGTTCTGCAGCTCGCACGCGCCGGCCCGCTCGCACGTCATGCAGTCGAGCGGGTGGTCGGACACGATGAGCTCGACGACCGTGCGACGGAGGTCGCGGATCACGTCGCTGTCGGTCGTGATGACCATGCCGTCGGTCGCAATCGTCGCGCACGAGGCCGGGAAGCCCCGCATGCCCTCGATCTGGACGATGCACAGGCGGCACGAGCCGTACGGCTTCAGGCGCGGGTCGTTGCAGAGCGTCGGGACGTGGATCCCCGCTTCACGACAGGCGTTGAGCACCGTGGTGCCCGGCGTCGTGGTGACGGACGTGCCGTCGATCGTGAGCGTGATGGTGTCCAAGTGCTTAGGACCTCCGAATCGCGCCGAAGCGACAGGTCGAGATGCAGGCGCCGCACTTCATGCAGCGGTCTTTGTCGATGACGACGGGCTCCTTCGCCTTGCCTGAGATCGCGCCCACCGGGCAGTTCTTGCGGCACGCGAGGCACCCCGTGCACAGCTCGGGGTCGACCGAGTAGGTCTGCAGCTCCGTACACGCGCCGGCGCGGCAGCGTCCCCCGTTGATGTGCTCGTCGTACTCATCGTGGAAGTAGCGCAGGGTCGTCAGCACGGGGTTGGGCGCGGTCTGTCCGAGCCCGCACAGCGAAGCCGAGGAGATGTGGCGCGCGAGCCGCTCCAGCAGTTCGACGTCACCCTCCTCGCCCTTCCCGCTCGTGATGCGCTCGACGATGTCGAGCATCCGCTTGGTTCCGATGCGGCACGGCGAGCACTTGCCGCACGACTCCTGCCTCGTGAACGACAGGAAGAAGCGCGCCAGGTCGACCATGCAGCTTCGATCGTCGGTGACGAGCACGCCACCGGAGCCGACGATGGCGCCGGCGGCAATGAGCGACTCGTACTCGATCGGTGTGTCGAGGAGCGCCTCGGGGAGGCATCCGCCCGAAGGACCGCCCATCTGCACCGCACGGAACGGGCGGTCGTCCTTGATGCCACCGCCCACGTCGTAGATGAGCTCGCGCAGCGTCATGCCCATCGGCACCTCGACGAGGCCGGTCCGACGCACCTTGCCGGTGAGCGCGAAGACCTTGGTGCCGCGGCTCGTCCCGTTGCCGATCGAGGCGTACGCGTCAGCGCCGTGCCGCATGATCCACGCGACGTTCGCGAGCGTCTCGACGTTGTTGATGTTGGTCGGCTGCTTCCACAAGCCCGAGATCGCCGGGAACGGCGGCCGCATCCGCGGCATGCCTCGGCGGCCTTCGACCGACGCCATGAGCGCCGTCTCCTCGCCGCAGACGAATGCGCCGGCGCCCTCCTTCACGTGCAGGCGGAAGCTGAAGTCACTGCCGCAGATGTTGTCGCCGAGCAGCCCGCGCTCCTCGGCCTGCTTGATCGCGATTCCGGCGCGGCGAACGGCGAGCGGGTACTCGGCGCGAACGTAGATGTAGCCCTCGGTCGCGCCGATGGCGTAGGCCGCGATCGTCATGCCCTCCAGCACGCTGTGCGGGTCGGACTCCAGAATGCTGCGGTCCATGAACGCGCCGGGGTCGCCCTCGTCGGCGTTGCAGACCATGTACTTCTGGTCGCCCGGCGCGTTGCGTGCGAACCGCCACTTCTGTCCCGTCGCGAATCCTGCGCCGCCACGACCGCGCAGGCCGGACGCGAGGATGGTCTCGATGACGGCCTCGGGCTCGCCCGCGGTCAAGACGTCGCGCAACGCCTCGTAGCCGTGGCGCTCGATGTACTCGTCGATGTGCTCCGGGTCGATGTGGCCGCAGTTGCGCAGCACGATGCGGACCTGCTTCGCGTTGAACGCGAGGTCGGTGTAGTGCACGACGTGCTCGCCTGTGGCCGGCTCGACGTACAGCAGGTCCGAGAGCGGCTCGGCGCCGGCGGCGAGTGCCTCGGCGATGCGCTTGGCGCCGCTCTGGCGGACGCGCGGGTAGAAGACGCCTTCGGGGTCGACCACGACGACAGGCCCCTCCTGGCACATGCCGTGGCAGCCGGTCCGAACGACCTTGTACTGGTCGTCGATGCCAGCGGCTTTGAGCTCGCGCTCGAACGTGTCGGCGACGTCGTGCGCCCCGTTCATGCTGCAGCCGGAGCCGGTGCAGATGCGGATGCGGAACTGATCGTCCAGACCGTCGGGCTCTATGCGGACGTGCGCCTCGGGAATCACGCGCTCCCCTCCCCTTCGGCGTCGTCCGTGGTGGTCTCTCCGGTGCCCTCGCGTCCGGCGGCAGCTTCCGCCGCTGCCGGCCCGCCGCCTCGATGCGCCGCGACGAGCAGGCGCGCCTGCTTCGGGCTCACCGGGCCGAACGTCTGCTCGCCGATGACCATCACCGGCGCCAGCCCACAGCAGCCGAGGCACGACACCGACTCGAGCGTGTACTTGTGGTCGTCGGTCGTGCCGCCGACGCGGACGCCGAGCTCCTCGGAGACGGCGACCGTCACTTCCGGCGCGTCCGCAACATGGCAGGCCGTGCCGTGGCAGATCTTGATGGTGGTGTCGCCCGTCGGCTGCAGCTTGAACTGCGCGTAGAACGTAGCGACCCCGTATACCTCCGAGAGCGGCAGGTTGCGCGCGCGGGCGACCTCCTCGAGGACGGGCCTCGGTAGGTGGCCGTACGTGCGCATGATCTCTTGCAGGACGGGAACGAGCCCGCCGGCCTGATCCGCGTAGCGCTCAAGGATCTCACGCGTCGGGCGGAGATCGTCCGGCTGCGGTCGGCAGGTGCAGACGTGGTCGTCGCCGTGGTTGTCGGTGTTGGCCGCGCCCATCGGTTCTCTCCTAGTCCAGGAAGGAGTGGCAGTACAGCGTCTCGTTGCGCAGGATTGCGGCCGTCTTCTCGAAGTCCGGGTGCTTCACGCCGTTGGCGGCGTTCATCTGGTCGGCGTCGAGCGGGTCCATGATCGCGGCGTCGAGGCCAACCTCCAGCAGCATCGACAGCAGCGCGGATGCCAGCGCGGGCTTCACCTCGGCCGGGCAGCCGTTGTAGATGTTCGACAGGCCTACTACGGTCTTCAACGGCGGGTCGTTCAGCTCCTTGAAGGCGGCGATAGCATTCATGGCCTCGACGGCCTGCGCCTGCGCAACGCCGACCGGCAGGAGCAGCGGATCGAGGTAGAGACGCTCGAACGGCACGTCGAACTCCATCATCGCACCCATGATCTCGGCTGCGGCCATAACGCGCTCGTTGGCGTCACGGCTGATGCCCTTCTCGGTCATCGCCAGGCCGATGATGTCCGCCTCGTAGGTGTGCGCGAGCGGCAGGAACTTCTCCAGCTTCGCGCGCTCCGCCGAAGTCGAGTTGATCATCGGACGGTTCTTGCACACGGCGAGGCCCGCGGCCATCGCCTCGGCGTTCATGGTGTCGAGGCAGAGGCGGGCGTCGGGGACGACCTCCTGCACCGTCTCGACGACCCACTTCATCATCTCGGGGCCGCCCTTGGTGGCCGGGCCGAGGTTGACGTCGAGCATCTGCGCGCCCGCTTCGTACTGCGCGACGGCGAGCTCCTGGATCGGCTGGGCGTTGCGCTCCCGCATCGCCGGGCCGATGGACTTGCTCATCACGTTGATCTTCTCGCCAATTACCAGCATTCCGTCTTCTCCTGTTCGCTACCGGTCTTCACGTTCTGGGGTCGTCACGGTCGAGAGTCGCTCGAGTGCAGCGGCGGCATCGGCCACGGCGGCACGAAAGGTCGCATCGAGGTCGTACGGGGACTCGCCGCGCCGGTCGGCTTCGCGGATGCCGGGCGAGTCGGGGATGACAGCGATGATCGGCGTTTCGCCGAGGGCGTCGCGGACGTAGGCTTCGTCCTCGGCGGAGGTGATCTTGTTCGCTACCGCGACCACGCGCTGGACGCCGAGGTCGGCCGCGAGCGAGCGGACGAGCGCGGCCGTTTGCAGGCTGCGCGAGGCAGGCTCGACGACGACCACGAACGCATCGACGCCGCGCGCCGTCCCCCGGCCGAGGTGCTCGACGCCGGCTTCCATGTCGAGGACGACGACATCGTCGCGCTCGAGCAGCAGGTTGCGGACGAAGGCCTGCAGGAACACGCTCTCCGAGCACATGCAGCCCGCGCCGCCGCGCTCCACCGTGCCCATCCGTAGGACGGTCACGCCGTTCACGAGCACGCCGCAGGACTCCGGCACGTCAGCCACGTCCGGGTTGATGCGGAACATGCCGCCCGTGCCCGGCCGCGAGCCGGTGCGCTCTTCGATGAGGTCGTCGAGCTGCGACAGCGGCGTGCACGCGGCGACCTGCTCGTCGGTGGCGCCGAGGGCGGGCGCGAGGTTGGCGTCCGGGTCGGCGTCGATGGCGAACACGCGTCGTCCTTGGTCGGCGAAGTAGCGTGCGAGACCGGCCGACAGCGTCGTCTTGCCCGCGCCGCCCTTGCCCGATATCGCGATTCTCATGCTCCTCGCCTCCCTACAGTCCCGCCGCGTCCAGCACCTGCGGCACGCGGTGCTCGGCACCGATGGCCATGATGTGGACGCCGTCGCAGTGGTCGCGGATCTCGCGGATGAACTCGGCCGCGAGTTCCACGCCGCGCTCGCCCGCCTTGTCGCTGCTCGCCAGGTCGTCGATCAGCCGTTGGGGCACGGTGATGCCGGGGATCGAGCGGTTCAGGAACTTCGCCATGCCCGCCGACTTCAACAGCAGGATGCCGGCCAGCACCTTCACGTCGTGGCGGCGAGCGCGCTCCATGAAGCGCTTGAACGACTCGGGATCGTACACCGCCTGCGTCTGGAAGTACTTCGCGCCGGCACGCACCTTCTTCTCGAACTTGCGCATCTGCGGCTCGAGCGGGTCGGCCTCGGGCGTCACGACCGCGCCGGGGAAGAAGTCGGGCGCGCCGTGCAGTTCGTTCCCGGCCAGGTCGGTCCCGGCGTTCAGCTTGCCGATGACCTGCAGCAGCTGCACCGATTCGAGGTCGAACACCGGCCGCGCCTCGGGGTGGTCGCCGGCCATCACATGGTCGCCGGTGAGGGCGAGCACGTTGGTGATGCCGAACGACGCCGCGCCGAGGAGGTCCGACTGCACGGCGAGCCGATTGCGGTCGCGGCAGGTCACCTGAAGCACCGGGTCGATGCCGGCCTGCTTGAGCTTCACACACGCGGCGAGCGTGCACAGGCGCATGACCGCCGCTTGGTTGTCGGTGACGTTGAGCGTGTGCACCTTGTCGCGCAGCATCTGCGCGGCCTCGAGCATCTCCTCGCAGTCTGTGCCCTTCGGCGGGCCGACCTCGGCGGTGCGAACGAACTCGCCCGCGGCGAATGCCTCTCGGAGGGTCAGCATGCTACTTCGACCCCCCTTCGGGAAGGCCCCAGGCTCGGCACGTGATCCGCCGAGAGAAGTCGCGCGGCTCGATGATCTTCTCGGCGTCCTCGCTGCGGCCGAGATCCTCCATGCGATCGTAAATGGTGACCCACGCGCACTCCTGGTTCGGGTCGACCTCGCACTTGCCGTTGTCGACGCCACCGCACGGGCCGTTCATGATGCCCTTCGCGCAACGGGTGACCGGGCACACGCCGCCGGTCTGATCGAGGACGCAGTTGCCGCAGGCCGAGCACTCCGCGCGCCAGCTGCCGTAACCGCGGGCCGCGCCGATGAACAGCGTGTCGAGCGCGGGCATGATCGGCTTCGCGATGATCTCGGAGAGCAGCGCGACACCCGCGCCGCAACCGAGCGACAAGATGACGTCCGCCTCGGAGTGGTCGAGCTCCTCCAGGAACTCCGGCTCGCACTGGCGCTGGAGCACCGTGAACGAGTACTCCTTGTCGCCGCCCTCGCGGGCGTTGCGCAACCGCAGCGTGCTCGCCATGCGCGAGGTCTCGTTCTCGCCGCCGGCCAGCGCCACCGCCGCGCACGTGTTGCAGCCGACGAGTAGGACGCGCTTGTACGGCGCGATCTCGGCCTGGATGTCTTCGAGCTTCTTCTGCCGAACGACGATCATCGCGCCCCCTCCTTTACCGGCTTGGTGCCGACGGAATCGTCGGCGCTATCGGCCGTGCCGTTCGCATCGTCGGCGTCCTCACTCTCGCCGGACACGACGAAGTCATCGGCCATGCCCGCCTCTTCGAGCAAGGCACGAACGCGGCACACACGCTCGGCCACGAGCGGCATCGCGTGGGGGAATCGGCAGCTCTCCTCGGTACAGCCCGAGAACACGACCTTCTTGGCGCCGGACTCGAACGCGCCGAGCACGATGCGATCGCTGATGCGCAGCAGGCACGACACCGTGATGATCTCGGCGTCCTTGCCCAGCAGCGACGGCAGGTCGTGCGTGTAGCCGCACACGAAGCCGATGGTCTTGTCCTTCTCCGGGCGGCGTAGGCCGGCGGCGACCTTCTCGGCGACCTCGTCCTCGTTCCACCCGCCGAGGCGGATCGCGCCGGCCGGGCACTCAGCGGCGCAGGCGCCACAGGCGCGGCAGGCGTCGGCGTTGAAGTACGGGTAGCCGCCGGGCTGGAACACCGGCACGCCGTACGGGCAGACGCGCGAGCACGTGAGGCACGACGCGCACTTGTCGCGGTCGAGCTGCGCGCCCGTGGTGCACGCCAAGCAGCGCTGCGCTTCGCGCGCGGCCTCGTACTTGGTGTAGCCCTCTTCGACCTCGTCGAACGTCTCAACGGCCTCGTAGACCTCGAGTCGCTCGCACTGCACGCGCCGCCGCGTCTCGAGCCGGACGGCGACGGCCTCCGGGATCGGGCCGAGCTTCTCGAAATCCTCGTCGAGCATCTCGAGCAGACGATCGTCGCCGGTGAGCGTGGCGTGGATGGACGCGGCGACGCGGTGTCCGGCGGCGATCGCGTCGATCACCTTCGTCGGCCCGCAGGTCACGTCACCGGCGGCGTAGACACCCTCGGTCGGCGTCGCGAGCGTGGCCGGATCGACGACGAGCAGGCCGCGCGGGGTCGTCTCCAGGCCGAGCGACGCCACGTCCGCGCCCTGGCCGACCGCGAAGATCACGGCATCGCCTTCGATGACCTGGCGATCGCTCTCGTCGTACGTCGGGGCGAAGCGGCGGTCCGCGTCGAACACCGACACGCAGCGGACCGTCTCCAGTCCCTCGACGTGATCCGTGCCGACGACCGCTTTCATGCCGCGGGCGGGCACGAACTTCACGCCCTCTTCCTCGGCGTCATGGATCTCGTGAGCCGACGCGGGCATCTCGTCGCGCGACTCGAGGCACACCATCGTCACTTCGCGAGCGCCGGCGCGACGGGCCGAGCGGGCGACGTCGATGGCGACGTTGCCGCCGCCGATGACGATCACGCGCTCGCCGAGGGCGGGCGGCTGGCCGTCTCGGCACGTCGCGAGGTACGGCAGCGCAGTGGCGATCTCGGGCAGGTCGTTGCCGGGAATCGGCAGCGGGCGGCTCGCCTGGAGGCCCGCCGCGACCACCACGGCGTCGTAGTCGGCGCGCAGCTGCTCGAGGTCGAGGTCCACGCCGAGCGTCTTGCCGCACACGATGTCGACGCCCTGTGCCGCGATGAACCGCACGTCCTCGGCGATGGCCTCGGCCGGTAGACGGTACGCCGGGATGCCGTAGCGCAGCATGCCGCCGGCCTCCGGCTTCGACTCGAACAGCGTCACGCCATAGCCGAGCCGGGCGAGGTCGTAGGCGGCCGTGAGGCCGGCCGGACCCGCGCCGACCACCGCGACGCGCTCCAGCCGCTTGGGCGCGGCCTCCAGCGTCGGGTACACGCCGTGGTCCGACGCCGCGCGCTTGAGCTGCGCGATCGCGAGCGGCTCGTCCAGCTGGCAGCGGCGGCAACCGTCTTCGCACGGGCGCAGACACACGCGGCCGCACACCGCGGGCAACGGGTTGCGCTCTATGACGATCCCGAGGGCATCGCTGAACCGCCCCTCGGCGAGGGCCTGCACGTAGCGGGGGACGTCGACGTGCACGGGGCACGCCGCCCTGCAGGGTGCGAGCAGCTCGCCGAGCAGCGACTCTGCGCCTCGGCCGTGTTGCGTGACGCCCATCGTCTAACCGCCTATCCCGCGCGCCTCTTGAGGAACACAGGAAGCTCGGAGGCCTCGGACGGACCGACGGTGACGGTCCAGTCGTCGAGGTTCTCCTTCAGTTCGCCGGAGATCTGAGCCACGAGGCCCGGAATGATGACTTCGCGGTGCGAGACCTTGTCGGCGATGCCGGACTTGGTCACGAACGGCGCGATGCGATCGGGCACGAACTTGCCGGCGGCCCATGCGGTGAGAACCGAGAGGCCCTCCGAGTCGACGATGCCGAGGTAGGCCGGCACGCGCGACGACTCGATCTCCGAGGACACGATGAAGTACGTGAGCGAGAAGTTCGTCGTGACGATGAACGGAGCGTCCGGACCGGGGTTGCCGATCTCGTAGATGCCCTGCTCCACCTGCATCGGCCGCTGCGGGTCCGTGTAGATGTTCTGGCGCAGCACCAGCTGCGGCAGCGTCTTCCACGCCTCGCCACGCGACAGCACGATCAGGCCGGCGTACTTCATGATGCCGATCGAACCGATCATCGCTTCGAGCATCTCGTTGTCGCCAGCGATATCGGTGGTCATCAGCATCACCGGGTAGCCGAGACCGGCAGCCGACTTCTTCAGCGCAGCCCGTCGGATGAACACGAGGTCGCGCAGTGCCACACCGGCCGAGGACGGCGCCGGGTCGAGCACGATGTCCTTCACGCCGGCGGCCGCGGCCTTCTCGGCGAGCGACGCGAGCGTGCCGAGGTCGGCGGCGCGGACCGCAAGCGGGCACGAGTTCGCGCTCGCGAGGGCGGCCATCGCGTCGAGGGTCTCCTCGGTGGCAGCGTGGAGCAGCGGGCGCGTGTTGCCGACGACCGCGACCGCGGCCTCGAGCTCGGCGGGCGAGCCCATCAGCACGAGCGGCAGCTGGGTCGCGGCGGCCTTCTCGGCGACCTCGCGGAAGCGCTCTGCGTCGCCGTTGCCGCGCACGGCGATGCACCCGATTCGCAGCTGCATCTGCACGCGCTCGAAGTCCGACGCTTTGGCCTCGGCGAGCACGGCGTCCACGGTCGCGTCATCCGCGCCGGCGTCAACAGTGGCGGCGAGCGCCGGGGGGTTCACGAACGTCTTCTCGTGACGGAAGAGGACGGTCTCCTCACCGATCTTGAACGCGCTGTCGCCAACGCCGATCACGACGCCGCGGATGGGGGGCGCGCTCGACTCGGCGAGTTCCGCCGCGGCTTCCGGAGAGACGTGCGGGCATGCCGAGAGTTCGGCCTGGCTTTGTGCGAGCTTCATCGCGAACGCCAAGCAGGTCGGAACCCCGCAATCGCCGCAGTTCATCTTCGGCAGCTTCTTGAAGATGTCGAGTCCGCTGAGTGCCATATCCGCAGCCTCCTTTCCTTGAGGTCGATGGGTTGTCTAGAACAGCGAGGGCATCTCGAGGGCCGGATGACCGACCTTCGTTGCCCACTCCAGGATGGCTTCTTCGGTGTCGCCCACGGTCTCGTCGGCGATCTTGTCGAGGAAGTCCGGCGTGCCGAGCTCGTCGGCGCGTGCTTGCAGCCCCGCGCGCAGCGACTCCTTGAGCTCCTTCGGCATCCACAACAGGCGATGCAGGCCGCCTTCTGCCGCGACGAACTTGCGGCTCGTGATGTAGCCGCGACCGACGCCGATGAAGCCGGGAACCTGCACGCCGCCGCCGATCGTGCCGGCGAGCGTGGAGAACTTCATGCCCGAGGGCGTCATGCCGCTGAACTCGCGGTTGACCACCATGACGCCGTTGCACATCGGCAGGATGGCGACGATGGCCATGAAGCAGCCGCAGGAGGTCATCGGGTCGGTCATGATCGAGTACGAGCTCATGCGCTCGACGCTGCGATTCGACTTCTCGTACAGGAACTCGTTGACGCCCTTCCACTGGCCGAGCGTGGCGTCCAGCGTCGGACCCTTCTCGATCGGCTGGTTCGGGCCCGACGGGTCGAGTTCGAACGCCGCTCGCGCGTCCAGCCAGTTGTAGGCGCCGCAGAGGCCCAGCCGCTCAGGGCTGATGATGCAGATGTGGTTCGGCGCGAAGCTCTGGCACAGGCTGCAGGAGTAGAACGTGTCGACCGTGTCGTCGGTCAGGCCGGCGAGGCGCTCATCGCGGTGCGCATAGCTCGTGCGCGCCTCGGCCTCCATGCGCTCGACGTCGGCCTGGTCGCTGTAGAGCGTCACCTGCACCTTATCGACGATCGCACCATATTCGTCGAGTAGCTTGGCGCGCAGGATCTCGCCGAGATGCGCCAGGCCGAAGCCCTTGTCCTTGGCCGAGTTGCTGACGCGCAGCCACAGCAGGTCGCGCTGCCCGACGTGCATGACGCCCTCGGCGTAGTTGAGCAGGTGGTGGAACTGGCGCTCCAGCACCGGCTCGAAGTCCTGCTGCATCTTGCGGCCGGCGACGTCGACGACGATGCCCAGCGGGAACTTCGTGCCCGCCTCCATGTCGGCGATGTCCGGACCCACGACCTCGATCTTGCCGTCCTCGACTTCAGCGGCGTCCTTGGTTCGCAGCCACTCGAACGCGGCGCTGCGCTGACCGCCCGCCTCGGCGAATGTGTCCTCCTTGCGGACGCGCTCGCCCTCGAACGCGGGGCCGTAGGCGACCGGGATCGGGATCTCGGTGACCTTGATCTTGAGACCGCGGACCTCGATGGCCTTCTTGACCAGCTCGTCGACCGGCACGTTGCTCACGACGTGCTCGTACGTGCACACGCCGGTCGGGAGGATCTGCGGGATGTCCGAGGAGGTGATCGTCGGGAAGCCGTAGCTGATCGCACCGGCCGCCGTGGCGTACCACTCGTCGGTGACCTTCCCCATGGCCATGACGAAGGCGAAGATGCGGTTCTTGTTGTAGCGCAGCATCCGCTCGTAGTCGCCGGGCTGCACGCCGCCGAACGCCATCGCGGCGCGGGTGGCGAAGCCGAGCGAGTAGATGTGGCCGTACACGTCGGGGCCGAACGGCACGAGGCGGGTGTCCCAACCAACCTGGACGCCGCCCTGCTCGAGCTGCTCGGCGAAGCTGGTCCCCGACTCCTCGTCGCGACCGGCCATGAACACGTAGAGCGTCTTCTCCTGCATCTCGCGGGCGAGCTTGACGGCGGTCTCGACGTCCGGCGCCGCGCCCACAACAGCGGCGAAGCCCGGCGCTGAGCCGTCGACGAACTCGACGCCACGCGAGCGCATGATCACATCGTCCGCCGCGCCCAGCCAGATTCCGTCGACGGGGTTCGGGCCGATGATGTAGCGCAGCGCCTCGATGCACTCCTCGGCGAGGAGCGTGGCGACACCGGCGTCGAGCGTGTTGCCGAGGTACGGCAGCCACAGCTTGTCGGTGGGCGCGTCGGGCAGCAGGTCGCGCGCTATCGAGAGCACGCGGTCCATGTCGGAGAGCTTCTGGACCTTCTCGCCGGTGAGGCCGTAGATGACCGGCAGGTAGTACGCCGTGTTCGGGAACTCGACGGCGTGCTCTGCACCGACCGACTCCTTGGCCTGCGCGAGGAGGGCCTCCGCCTTGCCGACGATCTGATGGGCGCCTTCGATCGCGCCGCAGGCGATGACCTTAGACACTGAGCTCCCTCCTCATGTCCATGTCGAACAGCACGCGCTCCGCGGGTGCGTCGATCTTGAGGGCTGCACGCTTGGCATCGATGTGGTCGAGCGCGGCGTTGACGATGTCGTCGGGCTGCTCGATGAACTCGAGCTTGCCGCCGTAGCGCTCCTCCCACCCGCTCTTCATGTACTCGACGACCGTGGCCGATCCGCCCACAGGCGACCCCACCCCGCCGAAGATGACGTAGCCGCCGCTCGCGACCACGTACGTCGCGATCTCGAGCGCCTTCTCGGAGAACCACTCCGGCGAGATGCCGACGGCGGGCAGGTCCGAGATGTCCTCGCCGAGCCCGCCTTCCTCGACGACATCCGAGAGGATCGTGAGAATGCGCGAGTTGTCGACGCACGAGCCGAGGTGCAGTACCGGCGGGATCCCGACCGTCTCGCAGATCTCCTTGAGGCCGGGTCCGGCAAACTCCATCGTCTCCGGCGTCAGCAGCCCGTACTTGCCGCTCGTGATCGCGGCGCAACCGGTGACGACCACGAGCACGTCGTTGGCGAGCAGCTCGCGCACGACCTTCGTGACCGCGAGGTCCTGCGGCACCCGCGCATTGCTGCAGCCGACGACAGCGGCGAGGCCGCGGATGCGACCGGAGATGACGCCGTCGTTCAGCGGGCGCAGCGACGAGCGGAACTTCCCGCCGAGCATGTAGCGGATGTACTCGTGCGAGAAGCCGGCGACGAGCGGCTCGCTCGCCTTCGGGATGTGCACCTCGCCGCGGTTCTTGAAGTTCTCGATGGCACGCGTGACGATCTCGGTCGCCGCCTCGGTGGGCCGGTGCTCGTTCGCCTCGAGGTGCAAGACGTTGTCGCCGGCCATCTTCGCCTTCGGCGAGGTGGTGATCAGCAGCGTGTGGAAGGCATCCGCGACGTCCGCGAGGCCCTGGAAGATGCACTGGACGTCAACGACCATCGCCTCGACGGCCCCGGTCAGCACCGCGAGCTCCTGGTGGAGCATGTTGCCCGCGGGCGGGACGCCTTGCCGCATGAGCGCCTCGTTCGACGTGCAGCAGATGCCGGCGATGTTGATGCCCTTGGCGCCCACGCTCTCGGCGAGCTTCTTCATCTCCGGCGTGGACGCGATCTCCACGATGACGTTCGAGAGCATCGGCTCGTGGCCGTGGATGAGCAGGTTGACGTAGTCCTCCTTCAGCACGCCGAGGTTGGCCGCGCTGCGGACCGGCGTCGGGGTGCCGTAGAGGATGTCCTGGAGGTCGGTGGCGAGCATCGAGCCACCCCAACCGCTGCCGAGCGCCGAACGAACCGCGGCGTCGAGCAAGTGGCCGTACTCCTGGTCCGTGCCGGGCGCGGTGGAGTGCAGCGCCTGCACGATCTCGCGGTCGACGCCGCGCGGCACCACGTTGTACTTGCGCCACAGTTCCTGGCGCTTCTTCGGCGCGCGGGCCGTGTAGACGAGCTCACCGGTCTGCTGGCCGAACTGCGCGAGCGCCTTGTCGGCCACGAGGCCGGCGAGCGTCTTGACGTCCTTGCCCGCGGCGTCGATGCCCATGTAGCCGGCGACCTTCGCGAGCTTCACTTCGTCGCGAACGGTGATGCCCTCGACCTCGCCGTCGGCGACCGCCTTCAGCGTGAGGGCGGCGTCGCGACCGTGGTCGGAGTGCGCCGCAGCGCCGGCGACGACCTGTCGCACGAAGTTGCGCGCAGCGACGGTCGCGAGCGACGAACCGCAGACGCCGCGCTTCGTTTCCTTGTCGGGGCCGGTGAACCGGCACGGACCCATGCCGCAGAGCTTGCAGCACGCACCCTCGGCACCGATCGAGCATGCCTTCACTGTCTTCGCACGGGAGAAGACCGTGGAAAGACCCATGCTCTCGGCAACTTCGATCATCTCGATGGCGGTCGGGTCGATGCTGACAGGGCTGCCATCGCCCTTCGCGTCAGGTGTTCCGGCCTTCTTGGTTTCGTCGGTCATGAAGCGGCCCTCCTTCCACAGGTCACGTGCGCCGTCGGGGCGCTCACTGGTCTGCCAGACTCGCGAACGACTGCTTCACGAGCGCCACCGCGTCCGGGTGCCGCATCACGATCAGGTCGGCGCCACCCATCGCGCACGTGAGGGCGCTGGTGGCCTCCCACAGCACGCCGCGCTTGGTCTCGTCGCCCCACGCGGGCTCCTCGGCATCCGTGGCCTTGGCCTCCTTGGCGCGCCACGCCTCCTTGCCGAGGTTCACGATGATCGGCAGGGAGCACATGTCGTCGCACTGGCCGAGGGCCGCGAGCCGCAGACGCTCCATGACCGTGTACGCGTACTCGATGCCGTAGCCGATGGCGCCGGTCGACGGGTCCATCACGATGCGCGAGGCGTCGAGGCCGAGCTGCGTCATGAGGATGTTGAGCTGCTTGGCCATGTTGACGTCGATCGGCGTCTCGCCGATGACCCCGTGCCCGTAGCCGAGGGCCGCCGCCACGATGGCCTTGTAGTTGTCCTCGGTGGCCGGACCGAGGAGAAGGTTGCTGCCGTCGCAGGCCTCGGCGACCTTCTTGAGGACCTCGGCGTCCTTGTCGGCGTTCCCGCAGCCGTAGACGATAACGGGCACGTTCACGGCCTCGGTAACAGCCTTCACGATCGCGGCCGCGTCGTCGGCAGAGGTGTCGGCGCCGTTCGGATCGGTGCTTGCCAGCTGGACGCACACGGCGTCCGCGCCCAGTTCGACGCAGCGCTTCGCCCACGCCACCGGATCGCCGGCGACATCGCCGAGCGCGCTTTCGAGGGCGGCGGGCCAGCCCTGGGGTGCGGAGTCGTAAACCTCCATCGCGATCTTGGGCGCATTGCCGGCCGGCGCGTCGAAGTTGTAGAACGGCAGCGACTTCGCCCCGCCGATCGTCACGGCGCTGTCGCCAGCGCCGATGGTGGTCTCGCGAACTGCGCCCGCATAGCTCTCGATAGGTTCGGTGAAGCTCATCGGCCGTCTCCCTCCATGCCCGACAGCCGCACGGCGGCGGCAACGGCGTTCTCCATCAACATCGCGATCGTCATCGGGCCGACGCCCCCGGGAACCGGGGTAATCGCCGAGGCCCGCTCTTTGGCCGTTTCGAACTCCACGTCACCGACGAACCGGCCGTCCTCGAGACGGTTCATGCCGATGTCGATGACGACGGCGCCTTCCTTGATCCAGTCGCCCTTGATCAGCTCCGGGCGACCGACGGCTGCGATGACCACGTCGGCGCGACGAACGTGGCCCGCGAGGTCTTGCGTGCGCGAGTGGCACATCGTCACGGTCGCGTTGCGCTCGAGCGCGAGCAGCGCTGCCGGCTTGCCGACGTTGTTGCTGCGGCCGACGACTACGACGTCCTTGCCCGTGAGGTCGACGCCGGTCTCCTCGAGGAGCACCATGACGCCGGCCGGCGTGCACGACACGAACGTCTCCTTGCCGACGACCAAGCGCCCGATGCTCTCGGGGTGAAAGCCGTCGACGTCCTTGTCGGCGCGGATGGTCTCGATGACCGCGTCCTCGTCGAGGCCGGCGGGCAGCGGGAACTGCACGAGGATGCCGTGGATGTCGTCGCGATCGTTCAGCGACCGCACGAGCGCCAGCAGGTCTTCCTGCGTGGTGTCGGCGGGCAGCTCGATCTTCTCGGAGTAGAGTCCGACTTCGGCGCACGCCTTTTCCTTGTTGCGTACGTAGAGCTGCGAGGCCGGATCCTCGCCGACGATGACCACGGCGAGCCCGGGGGTCAGACCCTCGGCCTTCATGGCAGCGACACGCTCGGCGAGCTGCTGCCGCCTCTTGGCGGCTATAGCCTTGCCGTCGATGATGGACGCTGTCATCGATCCTCCTATCTTGTTCCTAGACCGCACCAGCGGCGGTTTGGGCGAGCACTTCTTTGAGCAGGCGGCGCGAAGCCACCACGGACGGCGAATCATCGGGGAGTGCTTGCAGGCCATCCCCGCCGAGATCGCAGGCACCGACGGCGGGGTCGTTCGGGATGACCGCGGTGATCGGGAGTCCGGCCGCAGCCGCCTCGTCGATCAGCGCAGGATGCAGCGGCTCGGATGCGCGGTTGACGACCAGCATACGGGTTCCGACGTCGATGCCGAGCTCGTCGGCGAGCGCCGAGAGTCGGGCGACGGTGCGGATGCCGCGCACGCTGGGGTCGGCGACGAGCAGCAGCACGTCGACGTCGCGTGTCGTACGGCGGCTCAGGTGCTCGAGCCCCGCCTCGTTGTCCATCACGATCGCCTTGTACGAGCGGGTGAGCGCGTCGATGCAGCCGCGCACGAGGTTGTTCGCGTAGCAGTAGCAGCCGGCGCCCTCGGGCTTGCCCATGGTGAGCAGGTCGAAGCCCGTCTCCTCGGTCAAGCAACCCTGGAGGCCGTACTCCATCCAGACGTCGCGGGTCATCCCGCCGGGAGCGGGCGCGCCCTCGGCGGCCTTGAGCTCCTCGGTCAGATCCGCAACGGTGCGATTGGGCTCCGTGCCGAGGGACTCGTGCAGGCACGAGTTCGGATCGGCGTCGACCGCGAGCACCGGCGTCATCTTCTCCTCGACAAGTGCGCGGACCAGAAGGCCCGCGAGCGTGGTCTTGCCGGTGCCGCCCTTGCCGGCGGTGGCGATCGTCAGCGTCATCGGCTCACCTTCTTCGGCTTGAGTCGCGTGGCGACGTTGGGGAACAGCCCGAGGTCGGTGTGCGGCAGGAACATGGCCGACACGTACATGTCCATGAACGCCGCGTTGATCGAGAGTTCGAGGTACGTCATGTTGTCGGACGTCTTGCGCGCCACGCGGGTCATGTCGCGCGACAACGCCACGAGGCGCGCACCGCGCAGCGAACCGTTGCCGACGAACCGGAAGCGCTTGCGCGGCAGCTCGGGCAGCAGGCCGATCGTGACGACCTCGTCGAGTTCGAGGTAGCGGCCGAAGGTGCCGGCGACGAGCACCTCGTCGAGGTCGTCGAAGCCCACGTCCACGCTCTCCATCAGCACGCCGATACCCGCGTAGACGGCTGCCTTCGCGCGCATGAGGTTCTCGATGTCGCCTTCGGTGATCACTATGTCGTGACCTGTACCCGACTCGGACGCGCCGACCAGCAGGTACTCCCAGCCGTGCTCGCCCTCGCGCACCCGCGAGCACGCGCGGTCCTGGTCGAACTTGCCGCCCCGGTCGATCGCGCCGGCGAGGAACAGCTCGGCGACACAACCGACGAAGCCGGAGCCGCAGATGCCCAGCGGCGGCGCGTGGCCGATCGTGAGCAGCATCGGCTCGAGCGTCGCGTGGTCGATGCGGACGCGCTCGATCGCGCCTGCCGCCGCCCGCATGCCGTGCAGCACGCCGCCGCCTTCGAACGCAGGCCCGGCCGAGCACGCGCACGCAACCATCCACTCCTTGTTGCCGAGGACGATCTCGCCGTTCGTGCCGATGTCGATGTAGAGCGTGAGCTTGTCGGACCACGGCAGGCCGGCCGCAAGGACGCCGGCAACGATATCGCCGCCGACGTAGCTGGCGGGGCACGGGACGGCCGTGAGGCGTGCCTCGGCCGCGCCCGGCAGGCCGAGCTCGCGTGCGCGCACCGGCGGGAACTCGGACGCAACCGGCACGTAGGGTTCGGAGCGGATGTTGTCCGGCGCCAGGCCGAGCAGCATGTGGGTCATCGCCGTGTTGCCGGCGACTGAGTATGAGACAACGTCGTCGGGCCGCACGCACGCCTGCTCGACCATCGTGTTCACGACCGACGAGATCGACTGCACGGCGAGCGAACGCATCCGGTCGAGTCCGCCGGGAGTGGTGGCGAAGACGATGCGGCTGATAACGTCAGCGCCGTGGGCGACCTGCGAGTTGTACTCGGCCGACTCGGCGATGACCGCGCCGTTCGAGAGGTCGATCAGCTGTGCGCACACGGTCGTGGTGCCGAGATCGACCGCCACGGCGTATGCCTCGATCGCACCGTGCGCCGCGCGCAAGTCCACGACCTCCACGTGCCGGTCGCTCTCGCACGTCAGCGCCTGCACGTCCCACTCGCCCTTGCGGGCAACGTGCGGGAGGCGCCGCAGCGCGCCGATGGAGAGCCGCGCCTGCGCGACGCCCGAACCGCGTAGGGCGCGGAGAAGGCGGTTCGCGTCATTGCAGTTGTCGGTGAGGTCGGGCGCCTGCATCTTCACGCTACGCATGCGCACGGGCGGGTCGATCCGCCAGTGAGGCAAACCGGCGTCGCCGTCCTCGGCGGAGATCACCGTGGACGCGCGCAGCGGTTCCGGCGAATTCGGCAGCTTGCCGGGGACGGACTCCAGCGGGATGCGCACGATAACGTCGCCGGTGACCTCGGCTTTGCAGGCGAGCACGTAGCCCGAATCGGCGTAGCTGGTCGAGAGCTTCGGTCCGTGTCCACCCGCGACGCTGCCTTGCTCGATGATGACCTTGCATTTGCCGCAGGTCCCGGTGCCGCCGCACGTCGCAGCGATGGCAACGTTGGCGAGCATCGCCGCTTCGAGCAGCGTCTCACCAGCGTTGACCTCAACGCTCACGTCATTCGGCAGAAACCTCACAGTGGGCACGAGAAACCTCCGTAGGCCCTAGAACAGCCCGACGACTTTGCCGTCTTCATCGATGTCGATAGCCATGCCCGCCGGCTTGCTCGGCAGGCCGGGCATCGTCCGCATGTCGCCGCAAAGCGGGTACAGGAAGCCCGCGCCGACGCTCGCCCGGATGTCGCGGATGGGGAGTCGCCAGCCCGTCGGACGGCCCTTGAGCGCGGGGTCGTGCGAGATGCTGAGGTGCGTCTTCGCCATGCAGATGGGGAGCTTGTCGAAGCCCTGCTCGGTGTAGAGCTTGACCTTGGCTTCGGCCGCCGGCAGGTAGTCGACGCCGTCGGCGCCGTAGATCTTGGTCGCGATCGCCGCGATCTTGTCCTTGATCGAGGCATCGTCTGAGTACAGGAGTTTGAACTCCTTCGGCTGCTCGCAGGCCTCGACGACCGCGCGAGCCAGCTCTTCACCACCGGCACCGCCGTGCGCGTGCACCTTATGAGTAACTGCAAAGTCCGCACCGGCTGCTTTCGCACGGTCGATGACGAACTGGTGCTCGGCCTCGGTGTCCGTCGGGAAGTGGTTCACGGCCACGACGACCGGGATCCCGTACTGCTTCATATTCTCGACGTGCTTCTCGAGGTTGCAGATGCCCTGCTCGAGCGCCTCGATGTTCTCGGTGGTCAGCTCGGGATCCAGTGGCTTGCCCGGCTTCACTTCGAAGCGGCCGGAGTGCATCTTGAGCGCGCGGATGGTCGCCACGATGACGACACAGTCGGGCGTCAGGCCGGAAACGCGGCACTTGATGTCCATGAACTTCTCGGCGCCCATATCCGCACCGAAGCCGGACTCGGTCACGACGTAGTCGGCCGCCTTGAGCGCGATGCGGTCCGCGATGATCGAGTTGTTGCCCTGCGCGATGTTCGCGAAAGGGCCGGCGTGCACGAAGACGGGGCCGCCTTCGAGGTTCTGCAGAAGGTTCGGCATGACGGCGTCCTTCATGAGGACAGCCATCGAGCCGGCGCACCCCAGGTCCTCGGCGGTGACGGGCTGCCCGCTACGGCTCGTGCCGATGACGATGCGACCGAGCCGCGCGCGGAGGTCGGCGAGGTCCGTCGCCATTGCGAGGATGGCCATGACCTCGGACGCGACCGAGATATCGAAGCCCGTCTCGCGCGGCACGCCGTCCATCTTGCCGCCGAGGCCGATGACCGTGTTGCGCAGCGCGCGGTCGGAGATGTCGACGACGCGGCGCCACGTGATCGTGTTCGGGTCGATGTCGAGCGCGTTGCCGAAGTGCAAGTGGTTGTCGATGAAGGCCGCGAGCAGGTTGTTCGCCATGGAAACGGCGTGCACGTCACCGGTGAGGTGCAGGTTGAAGTCCTCCATCGGGATGACCTGCGAGTAGCCACCGCCCGCTGCGCCGCCCTTGATCCCGAACACCGGGCCGAGGGAAGGCTGGCGGATGCACGTCGCAGCACTCTTGCCGATGTGCCGCAGCGCCTGGCCGAGGCCGATCGTGGTCACCGTCTTGCCCTCGCCGAGCGGCGTGGGCGTGACAGCCGTAACGTCGATATAGCGGCCGTTGGGCCTGTCTGCGAACGACTCGAGCACATCGAGGTTGATCTTGGCCTTGTAGCGACCATAGACCTCGAGGTGCTCCTCGCCGATTCCGACTTCCGCGGCCACATCCGCGATCGGCCGGATGACTGCTTCCTGTGCGATCTCCAGATCGGACTTCACCGATGCCTCCTATCGCCCACGACAAAAGGGACGTTTCAGGGTGTAGGAGGAGTCTATCCGCGAGCACCCTCCTACCGTGACACCACCCATCCTATGGCAGCATACGGTCGGTCAGCGGACGGTGTTGCGGCATGAGTGGTAAGGAAGAGCAGAAAAACGCTCCGACGGCTGGTCGTTCGACCTCCGGTAAGCGGCCGAACCGGGGCGGATGGACGGAAGGCTACGACTGGGAATCGGTCTTCGTGGCGTTCCCGGCTGCCCGAGCCGCTCGCGCGGCGGCGCAACTGTCGGCGTGCGAACACCACTCCGAGCAAACCAGGGGGGCGCCTCGCTTCACCACGGTGCCGCACTTCCGACACTTCACTGAGCCCTCGTCTGAGAACAGCTCGACGATGTTGCCGCACTCGGGGCACTGGCGCTCCTCGGCCTTCAGCGATCGCCCGTCACTGCCCGGGCACATGTTGTCCATCCGCATTGTCGGCCTCCTTGATGACGCTCGCGCCTAGGATACCCCCGCAGGGTATGAGCTAGCATATGCGCGAAAGAGCCGCGCCGGAAACTCCGACGCGGCTCTTTACCTACCGTTCACCGGACCGGTGACGTACGCGCTATCACTGTCAGCCGCGGCCGTCCGGGAGGCTCAGCTCGGCGACACGCTCGCGCGCCGCCTTCGCCTGGCGCCGCGCCTCTTTCGCTGCGTCGCGCACCATCGAGCGAAGTTCCTTCGAGGACAGCGCTCCCGCGCCCACAGCGCCAACGACACGCTCGCCGATCGTCGGCTCGCGCATGCCGAGCGCGCTGCTGACCCGCTCGCCGAAGGTGGGCTCGCGCATGCCGACTGCCGAGCGCAGACGCTCGCCGACCGTCGGCGGACGTTGTGGCGTGAGCGCCGAGCGGATGAGCGCGAACGCCGCGCCGAACGCGAGGCCGAGCACGATCGCAGGCAGCGTCGAGATGATGACCGTGCCACCGTCCTTCACCTTCACGCGCCCGAGTGCCACGCCGGCGAACCCGCGATCCTCCACGTCGATCTTCCGGGCGATGAGCAGTGCGCCCCCGCCCTTCTCGATCGCGATGTCGTCGCCGCTCACGATGATCGGCGCGCCTCCCGCGCGTATCTGCGTCTCGCCGCCGGACACGACCGCCATGGTGCCGCCGGTGAAGGTCGTGTCGCCAGCCGTGATGACCGCGCCGCTCGCGCCGACGATGTTGGCCTCCTCGGCACGCGCCACCGCGACCGCACCGTTGACGTTGACCTGCTCACCCGTCGCGGTACCCGCCACCATTCGGCCCATGCCGGCCATGCGGCCCTTCATCGCGCCGCCTATACCCATCCGAGAGGGACCCGGGTGACCGCCGCCCTTTTCGCGGCCGCGGCTCTCCTGCCCCACAGGAGGTCCCTCCGGCATGCGTGAGAACGCCTGCTTGGCGTCGTCGACGAGCCGGCCCTTCTGCGATTCCTCGCCGGGCACGGCTACCCCCGCTAGTCCGTGCGCGGGCTGGTCGATCTTCGCGGCATCCTCCCGCGCCTTCTGTTCCATCCGGTGGCGCTTGTCATCCGCCATGGAGTGTCGCCCCCTTGTCTCGTGTTGGTCCGCGCGCCGACGCGCTGGACTGCAAGGTTTTCCCCTCGCCGCCGGGGACGGTAACGCCGAGAGCACCTGGTGCTTTCAGGAAACGCCGCGGGACGGGAAAATGCAGGGACAACCGGATGATGGGAGCCACCATGAACGCCGATCGCGTGTCCGACGCCGGCCGTATCGCCGAGGAGTCATTCGCCTCGGGCCTCTGTTGAGCCGAGAGCGTCCTCCTTGCGGTCGCAAGGGTCGCCGAGATCGACTCCCCGCTCGTTCCGCGCGTTGCCACCGGTTTCTGCGGCGGGATGTCGAAGACGTCGGGCGTGTGCGGCGCGGTCGCCGGCGGTGTCATCGCGATCGGCCTCGCGCTCGGGCGCGACGCCGCCGGGCAGTCGGCGGAGCCTGCGGGCGAGATGACGCGCGCGTTAGTGGGCGAGTTCGAGCGGCAGTTCGGCTCGCGGGATTGCACGGCGCTGCTCGGGTGCGATCTGAGCACCGCCGAAGGACGAGCGACGTTCGACGAGCAGCACCTGCGCGACCGGTGCGTCGGGTATACGAGACGCGCCGCGGAGCTGGTCGCGCGCGGCGTGCTGCAGCTCGCCTGAAGGGGGTCGTGAGCCTGCAGCTCGCCTGAGCGAACGGCCGCCGGCTTGGGTATCTCCACCCATCTGACGGCGCGGATTACTGGGGAGCTGGCGCAGGCATGCAGGCCGCGGCGGGGCATCGGGAACTCCGGCACGTCGTGATCCCGGAGTTCGTGTTCGGCGACGGGGCACGGCGGCTCGTGCCGCACTTCCTGCGGAACCTCGGCGCAGGACGCGTCCTGCTCGTGACCGACCCCGGCGTCGTCCAGTCGGGATGGACCGGCGAGGTCGTTGCCGATCTCGAGGCGTCGGGAACCTCGGCCGTCGTGTTCACGGACGTCTGCGCGAACCCGCGCGACGACCAAGTGATGGCGGGGGCCGAGCTGTATGCGCAGGAAGGGTGCACGGCGATCGTCGCGGTCGGCGGGGGGAGTCCGATCGACTGTGCGAAGGGCATCGGCATCGTGGCGTCGAGTCGCCGGCACATCCTCGAGTTCGCGGGCGTCGACGTCGTCGATGTCGCGATGCCGCCGCTGGTTTGCGTCTCGACCACCACGACCTCGGCAGACATCTCGCAGTTCGCGGTCATCACGAACGGGGTGGATGGCACGAAGTTGGCCATAGTCAGCAAGGCGATCGTGCCGGACGTGTCGCTTCTCGACCCGGTCGTGTACTCGACGCTGTCCCCCGAGATGACCGCTGTGTGCGGATTCGACTCGCTCGGCCAGGCAATCGAGGCGTACCTCTCGAACGCGCACTCGCCGTTCACCGACCTGCTGGCGCTCGACGGCGTGCGCTCGATCTCGCGGAGCTTGAAGCCCGCGATCACCCACCCCGCCGACCTGGACACTCGCGGAACACTCATGCAGGGAAACCTGCACGCTGGAATCGCGTTCTCCAACGCGAGCCTCGGCCTCGTGCACGCGACCGCCCACGCCGTGGGGAGCGCGACCGACGCCGCGCACGGCCTGTGCGTCTCGGCGATGCTGTGTCCCGCGATCGAGTTCAACTACGAGGCGGTGCCCGAACGTTGCGCAGCCCTCGGCGGGGCCATCGGCGCGAGGATGACGGGACACGATGTCGCCGCGGACAAGGATGCGTTCGTTTCGGCGCTAGAGGACCTGCGCCGCGACGTCGGGGTCGACACGAGCCTGCGGGAGCTCGGCGTTTCCGAGGCGGACGTGCCGGATCTCGTGCGTGCCGCGCTGCGAGATCCGACACTCGTCACCAACCCGCGCGCAGCCAGTGCGCAAGACATCGAGGCGGTGTATGAGCGCGCACTACGACAATGATGCGCCAGAAGTAGTTCGCGAGAAGGTCATCGGCCTCGGCCGACGATCCGTGCGCAAGAACTACTACCCGATGCTGCAGGAACGCCTGGCTGCCGACGAGGCCCTGCGTCAAGCCGAGGACCGCTACGAGCGGCTGCTCGACATCTCCCCCGTCCCGATCGCGATCTACACGAACGGCGTGGTTCGCTACGCCAACCGCGCGGCGATCGACGTGATGGGGGCCACGCGAAGCGAGGAGCTCGTCGGTCACCACATCCTGGACTTCGTTCACCCCGACGACCGAGAGGCCGTCACGGCGCGCTCCCGTCTGATGGCGGCGGGCGAGCCGGTGGACCGAGCGGTCGAGCGGTTCATTCGTGTGGACGGCAGAACCATCGAGGTGGACGTCACGATCACGCCTGTCGTCTACCACGGAGAGCCGTCCGTTCAAGTGCTCGTCCGCGACATCACCCAGCGCAAACGGTCCCGAAAGCTCCTGGATGCCCTGCGGGACATGGAGGCATCGATCCACGGACGCCTCGACGCCGCGGATATTCTGCGCTCGGTCGCCGTCGAAGCCGTCAAAGCGCTCGATGCGGACGACTACTTGGTCGTCGTTCCGAGCGACGGCGGCTGGCGCGCGTGGTTCGAGTGTGGCAGCACCGTGCCCTCCGGCGAGTTCTTCGGCGGGGAGGAGTTCCGGGCGCCGCTCGGGCGGCTGGAGGTGGGGACCGCGGTTAGTGCCGACGACGCGCAAGGGGGGGCGGCCAAAGCGTTCGCGCGGCGGCTGGGGGCCCGCACTGCGGTCCTGGCTCCCGTGGTCGTCGCCGACCGGCCCGCCGCGCTGCTCGTGTTCGCGTGGTCGTCGACGACGCAGGAGTTCGCTCACGAGCAGCAGGACTTCCTCGGCCGGCTGTCGTCGTCCGTGTCACTCTCATTGCAGAACGTCGAGTTGTACCAAGCCGAGCGGCACATCGCCGACACCCTGCAAGAGGCCCTGCTGACGCTCCCGCGTGAGCTCCGGGGCGTGAACTACGCGCACCGCTACAAGTCCGCGACAGACATCGCCCGGGTCGGCGGGGACTTCTACGACCTGTTCGAGTTGGACGACCGGCGTATCGGCATCGTGGTCGGCGACATCTCGGGCAAGGGTCTGGAAGCCGCCGCACTGACGTCGATCGTGAAGAGCGGCATCCGCGCGAACGCGATGACCTCACCGAACCCTGCCGAGGTGATGGACCGCGTCAACCACCTCGCGATCAGCGAGTTCGCCGGACTCGAGCAGCGATTCGGCTCGTCGGTCTTCGCGACGGCGTTCTTCGGCGTGCTGGATGTCGCCACGGGAACGCTCGTGTACTGCGACGCCGGACACCCGCCGCCCCTCGTCGTGGATGACCACGGCGGTTCGCGGTGGCTGGCGGTCGACTCGCCGCTACTCGGCGTAGTGGAGTCGATGAGCTACGCGCAGGACACGACTGTGCTGGGGCGCCGCGACACCCTCCTGCTCTACACCGACGGGGTCATCGAGGCGCACGGACCGGCCGGCATGTTCGGCGACGAGCGTCTGCGCAGCCTCTTCCGCGATCGCCCCAACCTCGAGCCCGAGGAGATCTGCGAGTCGGTCTTCGCGGTCGTCGAGGACTTCTCGGGCGGAACGATCGCCGACGACATCGCGCTACTGACGCTCCGCTCCTCGTTCGCGGACGACGCCCGGTAGCCGGCTCCCTTCGGGAATACAACTTCTGCTAGCTTCTGCCGCTGCCGCAGTCCAACCGGGCGTCGCGCGTCGGCATCCCGCACGCGAATGGTTCGGCGTTTGCAGTGTCGAGGGCGCAATTGTGCCTGCGCGACGCTGTGAAAGGACGCGCGATGTCGATTCGTTTGACCCGTCTCGCCGAGGACACCCGGCGCGTAGCATCACCCCGGTTCCTCCGCGCCGTCGTCTCCGGTGCGGTGGCGCTCGCGCTGCTCGCACCCTCGACCGCACTCGCCTGGCGCGACCCCGCGGACAAGGTGTCCGGCGTCCCGCTGTCCGAGGGGAAGATCGCGTACTCCTCGGCGCCGGACATCGACGCCGCCGGCGGCATACTCGTGAGCTCCGACGGCCACTCGCTGTGGTCGCGCGGCGCGAATGCGCGACGCCCGATGGCCAGCACCACGAAGATGATGACGGCGCTGCTGGTGCTCGAGCACGGCGGCCTCGGTCGTACGGTCACGGTCTCGCGCAACGCGAGCCGCGTCGCGTACGGGATCGGCCTACGACCGGGCGAGCGCATGAAGGTGCGCAAGCTGCTCGAGCTCGCGCTCGTCGCCTCGTCGAACGACGCCGCGTACGCGCTCGGCGAGACTGTCAGCGGCAACATGCCGGCGTTCATCCGCAAGATGAACGCGCGCGCACGCGAACTCGGCCTCGACCACACCCACTTCACTAGCCCGCACGGTCTCGATGCTCGCGGCCACTACAGCACGCCCAAGGATCTCGCCACGCTCGCGCAGCTAGTCATGAAGAAGCCGGAGTTCCGGCGCATCGTGAAGCTGCGCCAGGTCCGGATCGCTCCCAGCCGAGGACGGAAGCGCGTGCTCAAGTCGACCGACGAGCTCCTCGGGCGATACGCGGGCCTCAAGGGCGTGAAGACCGGGTTCACGGGGCGGGCGAAGTACTGCTTCGTCGGCTACGCGGAGCGCAATGGCGTGTCGCTGTACTCGGTCGTGCTCGGGACCGCGAGTAATGCGGCGCGGTTCGCGCAGACCCGGCGACTCCTCGACTGGGGTTTCAAGCACATGAAGCCCCAGAAGCTGACGATCGGGCCGGCCGGCGTGGCGAGAACCGCGGCGGATCCGCAGAAGGGCATTTCCGCTCGCTTCGAGCAGCGGGTCTCGGTGCCCGTGTTCGACCTCGACGGCGCGATCGGCCGCAAGTCGGCGCTCGCGACGAACGTCGCGCTGCCGGTCTTCAAGGGCCAGCCCCTCGGCTCGGTGACGTTCATGCAGGGACGCCGTTCGCTGGCGACGGTGAAGGTGGTCTCGGCTAGGGCCGTGTCCTCGGTGAACGAGACGGTGGGCGCCGTGCCCGTGAACGACTACGTGGACCGTTCGGTGGTCGTGCGCGCGGGCGACTCGAGCTGGGTGCCCGTCTTCGACCCGAAGCGTCCGGTGCAACGTCAGGTGGTGCTGCCTTCGAAGATCACCGCCCCGGTCACGCTCCGCCAGCGCCTCGGCGAGATCGTCTACAGCCAGGACGGCCACGTGATCGTACGCGTGCCCGCGGTCGCCGGCGAAGCCGTGCCCGCTCCGGGCCCGCTCGCCCGACTCGGCATCTCGCTCATTCGCGGCTGGCGCACCGTCTTCGGCGGGCCGATGGTGTCGCCGGTGGTGGAAGCGCGGTCCTAACCGCGCCACGGGCGTATCATGTGTCGCGCCCGAAGCCTGCGATCGAGGGAGCGCCACGTGGACCGCAAGAACCGCATCCGCGAGTACAAAGAAACGCCGCGTCCCGCAGGCGTCTATCGCATACGTAACCTCGTGAGCGGCAAGTCGCTCGTCGGCTCCAGCAAGGACGTGCCCGCGATGCTGAATCGGCTGCGGTTCCAGCTCGACTCCGGCATGTTCCCGAACCGCGAGGTGCAGCGCGACTGGAACGACTGCGGTGAGGCGGCCTTCGCCTTCGAGACCCTCGACCTGCTCGAGCCGTCCGAGGACAGCGATACCGACCTCGCCGAGGACCTGCAGATGCTCGAGCAGCTGTGGCGCGAGAAACTCGCGCTGCCCGACGACCTTCGCTACGACCTCTGAACCGCTAGGGCAGCTCGTACAGGGCCACGCCGATCGGGCCCTCGTTCGAGCCGACAAGGACACGACGACCGTCGCGCGACCCCGAGAGCACGTGCAACCCCTCGGGCAGCATGTATTTGTTGCCGCTGTTCACATCGACGCAGATCCAGTCGGGCGTTTCGCTCTTGAGCTCGTCCGGGGCTGACGAATCGACCTCGAGACCGACCATCACGAGGTTCGGACTTCCCTCGACCTGACCCACGCCCTTGTCGCGCACCTGCGGCTCGCCGCTGAGAATCGTGAGGTCTTTGGACGAGTCTTCGCCGGCGATCACGTTACCCGCCACGAACCGACCGTCGATGAGGACGAGGATGCGTCCGCCGTCGGAGTCGGTGTCGTCCGGCGTCGAGTCCGGCACGATCGGCACCCAGCCTATTCCGGACGTCGGGCGCGTGTAGGCAACGCGGTGCGACTCGGCGTCGTAGACCATGAACTCCCACTCGCCCGGCACCGACTCGCGCTGACCCGGCTTCGGCGAGAGCGTGCGCTCGAAGAACAGCCACCAACGCCCACTGGGGTCGGTCTTCAGCGCGTGGACGTCCCACTTCGCCTTCGGTCGGACCTTCTGGATCTCCGGGCGGTCGACGTCCGGCCACCCCAATCCGGCGCCGTCGAACGTGTGGAACGCCGTCCTACCGAGGACGTCGGCAAGGCGAGCGGGCGCCGGCGACGGCCAGAGCCGCGCGAGCGGATCGAGGGTGTAGACGCCGTCACCTGCGAGCGCGATCGAGTTCTCCTCGGCCTCGGAGCCTTCCCACAGCGCGGTGCCGTCCGAGGCCTTCAGGGCCGCAGGGTACGACGTGTAGACCGTCTCGCCGTCGTCCGACAGATAGGCCTGCGCGCCGCCCTTGTCGAGCAACTCGAACGTCCTGCCGACGATGCCGACCATGTAGGTGCGATTCGACGGCACGTAACCCTCCACCGACCACACCTGCTGCGCTTCGGTCAGGCCGAGCACCTCCGGTGCTGTCGCGGGCACCTCTTCGCCCTCGGGTTCGCCGCTCTCGGGGGACTGGGCCGGCAGCGTAGCGGGAGGCTGCTGCGCAGGAGCGCCCGATGGTTGCGAGCCGGGGCGGACCACCAGCACCAGCAGCAACACCGTCGCGACTGCCACGACACCTATGGCCATAGGCTTGTTCGCCTGCATCCACCCGATGAGCGTGACGGCTGTCCCGCCGCGAACAGGGTCAGTCGCCATCGGGTCGCTCGCTACGCGGCTCGGGTCTTTGGCGCACGCGCTGCACATCAGCTGTCCGTCGGCGCGCTCGGTCTTTTCGGTTGGTACCTCGGAACCGCAGATCGGACAGATGAACGCCATCTGGACCCCCCGCTTCGTCTCCTGGTGTCTCCTCCGAGGCACAGTGTACACGGCGACTCAGACGGCGAGCGCAGCCCGGGAAGGCGGCGGCCGAAGCCGTTCACCGGAGCCGCGGTGGCACGCGGGACGCTATCATTCGCGCATGACTTCTCCAACTCAGGCCGAACTTCGCGCAGTGCTCGGCTCGGCGAATGTCGTGCTCGGGCCGATGGCGGGCATCACCGAAGCGCCGTTCCGCGCGATCTGCAAGCGGATGGGCGCCGGCCTCACGTACACCGAAATGGTCGCCGCGAAGGGGCTGCACTACAACCCCGACTCGGCGATCTCGCGCTCGCTGCTCACCCTCGCCGAGGAGGAGACACCGTGCGCGGTGCAGCTGTTCGGCGCGGACCCCGAGATGATGGCGGCGCAGGCGCGGCACGTCGTTGAGCGGCTCGGCGACAAGGTCGCGCTCATCGACATCAACATGGGGTGCCCGGTGACGAAGGTCGTCGCGAAGGGCGAAGGCAGCGCGCTCATGCGCACCCCGACGCTCGCGGCGGCGATCGTCGCGGCCGTTGCCGAGGCGTGCGCCGTGCCGGTGAGCGTGAAGTTCCGCAAGGGCTGGGACGACGAGAGCGCGAATGCAGTCGAGTTCGCGCGGGCGATGGCGGCGGCGGGAGCAGCGGCGATCGCGATTCACGGACGGACTCGCGACCAGTTCTACCGCGGCAAGGCCGACTGGGACGCGATCGCCGCGGTGAAGGCCGCGGTGGACGTGCCGGTGATCGGCAGCGGGGACGTGTTCTCGGCGGCCGACGCCAAGGCGATGCTCAACCGCACCGGCGTCGACGCGGTAATGGTCGCGCGCGGCGCGCAGGGCAACCCGTGGATCTTCCGAGAGGCGCGCGCGCTGATCGACTGCGGCGCGGAACTGCCGCCACCGACCGCGTTCGAGCGCATCGACATGGCGCGCGAGCACGGCGCGGCGCTCCGCGCGTTCGCAGGGGATCACGCGACCGGGCGGATGCGCAAGCACGTGGGCTGGTACCTGCACGGGCTGCCGGGCGCGACCTTCGTGCGCGAGCGGGTGAACCGTGCGGAAACCTATGAGGCGCTCGACGCACTGCTCGCCGAGTACCGCGCGTACCTGGAGGCCCGGACCGGCTAGTCGAATCGGGTGTGGGTCGCGGGATCGATCGACACTGAGAGCAACGCAACGTCGTCAGACAGCCGGCCTTCCGTGCACTCCATGACGAACGCAAAGACCGCGTCGGGGACGTCTTGGGGCGGGGTGGGCGGCATGCTCTCGAGGAACGTGAATAGGGCCTCGTCCCCCAGCATCCCGCTCGCACAGCGCGCTTCGGTCACCCCGTCGGTATAGAGGAACAGCAGGTCGCCCTCGGCGAGCCGCGCGTGACCCTCGAGGAACGAGCCGCCGGGGAACGCTCCCACGAGCGGTGACGCGACGTCCAGCCGCAGCACGCCGCCGTTCGTGCGCTTCAGCAGTGGCGGAGGGTGGCCGGCGCTGCAGTACACGAGCTCGCCGGTCGCTCGATCGAGCAGACCCAGGAACAGCGTGGCGAACGTCTCGGGCGGCGATTCCTCGAACATCACGCTGTTGGTCGCGGCGACCGCGCTTGAAGGCGCATGTCCTTCCTCGATGTAGGCCCGCAGCGTGTTCTTCACAAAGGATGTAGCAGTCGCGGCCCGCAGACCCTTGCCGGCGATATCACCAATCACGAGGGCGACTCGGCCACCTGCTGTTTCGAACACGTCGTAGAAGTCACCGCCGACACGCCCGCTGTCCTTGGCGGCCTGGTACAGCGTTCCGAGGCGGATGCCTTCCACGCATCGCGTCGTCGGGAGCAACGCTTTCTGCAGTGTCTCGGCTACGTCCCGCTCGGCCGATAGGCGGCGGGCGTTTTCGAGGCCGAGGGCGACCACCCCGGACAGCCGCTCCAGGAAGGCCCGCCGCTCCGGGCCGAATTCGAGCGGCGCTTCGGCGAACCCGAACACGAGGGCGCCGAGGAACTCGTCGCGGACCCCGAGTCGCACCGCGGCGAGCGAGTTGATCGCGTATCGCTCGGCGATCTCCTGCCCTTCAGCGGTAGTGCGCAGGTCGCCCACGACGACCGGCTGGTCCGCCCGGGCCATCGCGTCGACGAGCTCATACTTCGCGACAGGCACCGGCAGCGCGGAGACGTCCTGGGCGCCGACCAGGTAGCGCAGTACCCAGCCTCGGCCCTCGCCCAGCACCACTCCGGCGCCTGCTGCGCCCAGCACCCGGGCGGCCTCGACGACCACGGTCGTCATGATGCTGTCGAAGTCCAACTCGGTGTCGATCGCCTCGTTGATGCGGCTGAGCGCCTCGTCGAGGACTTGCGCTCGCCGCAGACGCTCCTGCTCGCGACGCCGATCCGACACGTCCGAGAAGTACGCGGTGAGGCCGTCAGGCGAGGCGAATGCCCGGCCCTCGATCCAGATGTCCAGCGCAGGCACGTACTCCTCAGACGCGACGGGTACCTGCTCGCGGAGTGCGCGCTTCCACTGATCGAGGAAGGGCACGGCGGGCGATCCGGCGAGCACCGACCATGCGTCCCGGCCGAGCAGCGAGTCCCGCGTCCGGCCCAGGACGCGCTCGGCGACATCGTTGACGTACTCGACGCGGCCGTTGACGTCGATCGCAACGAACCCGTCGGTGATGCGCTCGAGCACGGTGCGCAGACGGCGTTCCGACTCACGCAGCAAGAGCGTCAGCTCGACGCGTTCGGTGATCTCCCTGGTGACCAGAGCGACGCCGCTGATCCCGTCTTCCTGCATGCTCGTGGCGGAGACGCCGATCCAGCGCCGTACGCCGTCCGGACGTCGAATCTGCACGTGCAGATCGCGGGTCTCATCGCCGTGCTGCGCTCGAACGATCGGCGAATGGTCCGGCTCGAGCGGACGGCCGTTCTCGTCCCGCATCTCGAGCGCACGCTCGAGGTCCGCTCGGTTCCACCCGGTCGCGTCGAATCCGAGGTGCTCGACGGCATGGGCATTGACCCGGCGGACAACACCGTCCTTGCCGAACAGCACGACACCGTCGACGACCGTGTCGCAGACTGCGTCGAGCGCCGGTCCCGCCGCCGCTGGTTCGACTGTACGTCCGATCCTGACCCACGCCGTGTCCACCGTGGCCTCAACTCCCGAAAGCGTCTGTACCCGCGGAACGCGGCGCGAGCACTCGCGGGGTACGGGCGAACGTCGGGCGGGGCAGGCGCCAGGGCGTGGTGGACAAGGCGCAGAGCGGCGCTACTTCGCCGTCGCCTTCCCGGTCTTCGCGTCCACTTCGACGGTCGCTGTGGTAGTCCCGCTGCGGAGCGATACGTACCAGGTGAAAGCCTTCGTCTTGCTCGAAGCGGCGTACGTGACCATCCCCATGTCGTAGACACTCGGGTTCTTCAGCGAACTCGCGGCGACCGCCTTCTGATACGCGGCGTCGCTGTCCACCGCCCAGGCATCGGTTCCGGGCACCGCCTGCCACTGCGTCTTCGTGAGCCCCGCGCTGCCGTACTGGGACGCGCCCATCGACTTGCCCCTTGAGACGTACACGAGGTACGTCTTGTTCGTGGACGGCGAGCCGAAGAGATAGGCCCACACCGGGGTACTCGTGCTCGTCACCGACTGCGCGGTCTGAACGAGCAGCAGCTTCGCGTCCGGCGCCGCCGTCGACAGCGAGGAACTCGCGGCACTCAAGCCGCCCTTGGCTGTCGTGGATGAGGTGGGGGCAGCGCCCTGCTTCTTTGAGCACCCGCCGGCTACGAGCAGCAGCAGAACGACCGCGATCGCCCCTGCCGCTATGGCCACTCGTCGGTTATGTCGTACGGTCTCGCCCTGAACCATGACTGCTCCCGTCACTGTTTCGGCCGCTAGAACGCGGCTCGCGTTGACTACCCGTCGTACCTTTCCCCCACGTGTACCCAGCGCCGCCGTTCCTTCTTCCGCAGCTTCTCGGGCACCCGTACTCGATGGTCACGCATCCATTCGATTCGACGCATCGGCTCGTCGGAGTGTTCTCAGCGTACGTCGAGGGCGGTATGGAACGCCGAAGCGTGAGCCCTCGGAGCGCGCCAGCGCCGCAAGCGCGCCTATCGCCGCCGTGTCTCCACGCTCCCGTCGTTCGACGCGACGAGCACGACATCCGCGGGACGCGCCGCGAACAGCCCGTGGCCCACGACGCCCGGGATCGCGTCGAGCGCGCGCTCGAGTGCCAGTGGGTTCTCGGCCACGGGGAGGCCGTCGACGTCGAGGATGTGGTTGCCGTCGTCGGTCAGGAAGCCTTCGCGCATCACCGGGTGGCCGCCCAGCTCGCGCAAGCGCTTGATCGCGTGCTGCTCGGCGAAGTGGAGCACTTCGACCGGGATCGGCGAGCAGCCGAGGATCGACACCGGCTTCGAGTCGTCGACCAGGCACACGAACAGCTCGCTCATGGACGCCACGATCTTCTCACGCGTAGATGCGCCGCCCGCGCCCTTCACGAGGTGGAAGTCCGGGTCGACTTCGTCCGCCCCGTCGACGTACACGGGCAGCTCGTCCACCTCGTTCGGTTCGAGGACGGCGATGCCGGCGGCGCGAAGCCGCTCGGCAGAGTGGCGAGACGCGGGCACTACGGCGTGCAGCTGCAGGTCGTAGGCGGCGAGAACATCGAGGAACGCATCGACGGTAGTCCCGGACCCGACACCGATCAGTGCGTGACCGGCGAGGTACGGGAGGGCCGCCTCGGCGGCGGCTCGCTTGGCGAAGTCGTAGCTCACAGGGAGTTCTTACCGCTTTCGTCGGGTCGGCTCCCCACAGGCTTACTGCTCGCGGATCTCCTCGGACTGCAGCTCGCCGCGCACGAGGCAACCCAGCGTGGGCTCGAACGCCCCGCGCAGCCGCTCGAGCGGCAGGTCCGCGACGCCGCTCATGCGCAGCGCGTCGCCGCCCACCGTGCCGAGGACCGCGTACGGTACGCCGCGATCGAGGGCGAGGTCCTCGAGCGTATCCACGTCCGCCTCGGCGACCGTGACGACCGCGCGGCCTTGTGTCTCCGAGAACAGCGCGGCCACCGGCGAGAGCAACTCGGACTCCACGTGCACGTCCGCGCCGACCTTGCCCGCGAGGCAGCTCTCGGCCAGCGCGATCGCGAGTCCGCCCTCCGCGCAGTCGTGCGCCGACTTCAGCAGCCGCGACGACGCCGCCTCCGCGAGCAGGTCGCACAGTGCCCGCTCCTCGGCGAGGATGAGCGCCGGGGGGCGGCCCGATACGGTGTCGTGCACGATCTTGAGGTACTCGCTGCCGCCGAGCTCGTCGGCCGTCTCGCCGAGGAGCACCACGACGTCGCCGGCGTCCTTGAACGCGGCGGTGAGGTGCTGACGCACGTCGTCGAGCACGCCGACCATGCCGACGGTCGGCGTGGGGTAGATCGGCTGGCCGAAGCTCTCGTTGTAGAAGCTGACGTTGCCGGACACGACCGGCACGTCGAACGCGCGGCAGGCGTCGGACAGGCCGCGGATCGCCTCGACGAACGTCCAGAACACCTCGGGCTTCTCGGGGTTGCCGAAGTTGAGGCAGTCGGTGATGGCCGCGGGAACGGCGCCCGAGCACGCGACGTTGCGGGCGGCCTCGGCGAAGGCGATCTGCGCGCCCACGTACGGGTCGAGGTAGCAGTAGCGGCCGTTGCAGTCGGTGCTCGCCGCGACGCCGATGTTGGTGACGCCTTCGACGCGACCCGGTTCGCCGACGCGCAGAACCGCGGCGTCAGAGCCTGGGAGTACGACGGTGTTGAGCATGACCTGGTGGTCGTACTGCTCCCAGATCCATCGCCGCGAGCAGACGTTGGGCGAGGCGAGGATGCGCAGCACGGTGTCGGCGAGGTCGCCGGGGTCGGTCGTCTGCGGCAGCGACGCGGGATCGAACGCCTGCACCACGTCGAGGTAGCCGGGGCGCTTCGCGGCGGGGTCGTAGATCGGCGAGTCGCCGGCGAGTGTGGCGGCGGGCATGTCGGCCACGATCTCGTCACCCTCGCGCACCACGAAGTGCCCGGTGTCGGTCACCGTGCCGATGACCGTCGAGCGCAGTCCCCACTTCTCGCACACGGCCAGCGAGTCGGTGAGGCAGTCCGGCGTAACGACCGCGAGCATGCGCTCCTGCGACTCGGACACCATGACCTCGAACGGCTTCATGTTCGGCTCGCGCTGCGGGACCTTCGTGACGTCGATGTCGAGTCCTACGCCGCCGCGGTCGGCCATCTCGCTCGCCGAGGACGTGAGCCCCGCAGCGCCGAGGTCGCCCAGCGCCACCAGCAGCTTCTTGTCGAGCAGCTCGAGGCACGCCTCGATCAGCAGTTTCTCCTCGAACGGGTCACCCACCTGCACTGCGGGGCGCTTCTCCTCGGCACGCTCGTCGAACTCCTGCGAGGCGAGCACCGAGGCGCCGCCGATGCCATCGCGGCCGGTCGTCGAGCCGATGAGCAGGATGAGGTTGCCCGGGCCCGCCGCGATCGCTTTGGTGAGCCGCTCCTCGCGCATGAGGCCGAGCGACATCGCGTTGATGAGGCAGTTGCCCTCGTATGCGTCCTCGAAGTAGACCTCGCCGCCTACCGTCGGCACGCCGAGGCAGTTGCCGTAGCCGCCGATGCCGGCGACCGCGCCCTCGAACAGGTAGCGCTGCCGCGGCTTGTCGAGCGAGCCGAAGCGCAGCGAGTTCAGCGACGCGATCGGCCGCGCGCCCATCGTGAAGATGTCACGGATGATGCCGCCCACGCCGGTCGCCGCGCCCTGGTAGGGCTCGATCGCCGAGGGGTGGTTGTGCGACTCCATCTTGAACGCGAGCGCCCAGCCGTCGCCCAGCCCGATGACGCCGGCGTTCTCGCCCGGCCCCTGCAGGACCCGGGGGCCAGTCGTGGGGAACATCCGCAACGCCTTCTTCGAGTGCTTGTAGCCGCAGTGCTCGCTCCACATCAGCGAGTACATGTACAGCTCCGTCGCGCTCGGCACGCGGCCGAGGATCTCCACGACCTTCTCGTACTCGCCGAGCGTGAGGCCGAGCTGCTGGGCGAGCGTGGGGGCGACATCGGGCGAAAGCATCTCGGGCATCGTATCGGTCACCTTCCGGGACTCGTGGTCGGCGGAGCGGAAGCAACGTCTTCCTTATGCGTCTCGGCGGCATGGCGCTCTGCCAGCCGCTTCGGGGACGGGAACACGACGCGCAGCAGGTAGCGCAGCCCCTGCAGCAGCGACAACGGCACGAACGCGAGGCCGACGACCACCAGGACCGGACCCACCGTCCTGCCGAGAAGCGCGACCAGCAGCGTCAACAGCATCACCATGTTCTGCGCGACCCAGCCCCACTTACTGCTGATGATCGTTCGTCCGAAGTGGGAGTCCGGACGGCGCAGGATGTCGACGTTCATCACGAGCAGCATGAGCGGCAGACCGAGTCGCAAGACCCAGAACAGCACCAGGAACCAGGGTGCGAGTCCGACCTGTCCCGGCACCTAACCGCCCACCTCCGCGAGCCGCTTCACGATCGCGCCGAAGAACGCCTGCCCGTCGGTCCCGCCGACGAGCGGGTCGACGACGCGCTCGGGATGCGGCATCAGGCCGAAGACGTTGCCGCGTTCGTTGCAGATGCCGGCGATGTTATCGAGCGCGCCGTTCGGCGCCGAGTCGGGCAGAACCGTCCCGTCCTGCTCGCAGTAGCGCAGCACGATCTGGCCGTTCGCCTCAAGACGCGCGTGCGTCTCGGCATCGCACGTGAAGTTGCCCTCGTTGTGGTTCACCGGCACGCGGATCAGCGCGCCGGCGTGCAGGTCCAGCCACTGGCAGGTGCTCTGCTCGACCCGCAGGCACGTCTCGTGGCAGATGAACTTCAGGCCGACGTTTCGCAGCAGCGCCCCCGGCAGCAGGTGCGCCTCGGTGAGGATCTGGAAGCCGTTGCAGATGCCCATGACCGGGCGGCCGTCCTCGGCGAAGCGGATGACCTCCGCCATCACCGGCGAGAAGCGCGCGACCGCGCCGCAGCGGATGTAGTCGCCGTAGCTGAAGCCACCGGGGAGCACGACCGCGTCGAAGCCGGCGAGTGAGGTGTCGCCGTGCCACACGTACTCCGCCTCATGGCCGAGGAACCGCGCGGCGTGGACGACATCCTGCTCGCAGTTGCTGCCGGGAAACACGACGACGCCGAAGCGCATCTACGCCCCCTCGCTCACGATGCGGTAATCCTCGATCACCGGGTTCGCGAGCAGCTTGTCGCACATCTCGCGGACCTTCGCCTCTGGCGTGCCGTCGGCGACCGAGAGCTGGATGTACTTGCCGATCTTCACCTGCTCGACCTCGCTGTAACCGAGGTTGTTGAGCGCCCGCTCGGCGGTCGCGCCCGGCGGGTCGAAGATGCCCGTCTTGTACGTCACGAAGATCTCGTAGCGCGCCACTACTCGCCCTTCCCTCGGTCGGATTTCTTCTCGGGCTTCTTGCCCTCGTTCTGCCACTCGTTCCGCGCCCGTCTCGACGGGCCGAAGATCACCCAGATCGACACGATCGCCGCGGTCACCTCGAGCGCGAGCGACGCCTGCGCGAGGCCGCGGTTGTGCAGCTGCTGAGCGAAGAACCAGTACCCCGCCGCGCCGATGATCACGAGCGCCATGAGCCCGTAGTTCACGCGCTGCCACAGCCGCATCTCGGGGCTCACGTCGCGGTTGATCGCCTGACCTCGCTTCGGCGCCGGCTTCTTGGCGCCGCCGCTCGAGGTCGAAGCGCCGACCTCGCGCTTGGGCTTCATCGCCGAGGAGCTCCGGCGGGTCTTCCCGGCGGGTCCCGTGTTCTTCTGGTAGCGCGGATTGAGCGGGCTGCGGCGCGCCATTACGACGCCTCCTCCGGTGTCGATTCGGGCTCGAAGCGACGGCCGGTGAGCAGCTCGTACGCCTGAATGTACTTCTGCGAGGTCTTCTCGACGACGTCCGCCGGCATGCGCGGCGCCGGCGGCTCCTTGTCCCAGCCCGACTCGGAGAGCCAGTCGCGCACGAACTGCTTGTCGAAGCTGGGCTGCGACTTCCCGGGTTCGTAGCGGTCCGCGGGCCAGAACCGTGACGAGTCCGGCGTCAGCACCTCGTCGACGAGCGTGAGGTTGCCGTCGACCGTCCCGAACTCGAACTTCGTGTCGGCGATGACGATGCCGCGGTCGGCCGCGTAGTCGCGTGCGGCCACGTACACCGCGACGGATGTCTCGAACAGCGAGCGCCCGGTCTCCTCACCGACGATCTCGTACATCCGGCTCACCGGGATGTTCTCATCGTGGGTGCCGATCTCGGCCTTCGTCGAGGGGGTGAAGATCGGCTCGGCGAGGCGGTCCGACTCGACCAGGCCGGGCGGGAGCATCTGTCCGCAGACCGTCCCGTTGCGCTGGTACTCGGCCCAGCCGGAGCCGGCGAGGTAGCCGCGAACGATGCACTCGACGGGGAAGACCTGCGCCTTCTTCACGAGCATGAAGCGGCCGCGGAGCGCGTCGGCGTAGGGCTTGAAGCGCTCGGGCAGGTCGGCGACGTCCACGGAGAGCAGGTGATTGTCGACCACGCTCGCGAGCTGCTCGAACCAGAACAGCGAGAGCTTGGTGAGTACCTCGCCCTTGTACGGAATGGGGTCGGGCAGCACGACGTCGAATGCGGAGATGCGATCGGAGGCGACGAGCAGGAGCCTGTCGCCGAGGTCGTAGAGGTCGCGGACCTTGCCTTGCGAATCAGGAGTGAGGCCGGCGGGCGGCTGCATGCAGTCGGCGTCCTTTCCGGGTGCGAAACGGTGGAGGTGCAGCCGGCCGAGGAGGGAAAGGGGTGTGGGACCGGCACGCGCCCATTGTACCCGAAGGGGACGGGACGATGGCCGCTCTCAGGACGATACCGCGAACAGGTTTCCGACCTATGAAACCTCGGCCGTGGCGTCCAAGCGCAGCAGCTTCCACAGGCCGATCGAGACCAGCCAGCACGCCACCAGCAGCGCCACGAGCAGGTAGCCGAGCTTGCTGAAGTCGAGCGCCTGCACGAGCGACCAGCCGCCACCGTGCAGTCCCAGCTTCGAGGTGATGAGCTGCGCGATCTCGACCACGCCTATGAATAGCGCCGCGGCCACCGACAGCCCCGTGATCGAGAGGTTGTAGTAGATCTTCCGCATGGGCGTCGAGAACGCCCAGTCGTAAGCCGTGGTCATGAAGATGCCGTCGAGCGTATCCATCACGCTCATCCCCGCGGCGAACAGCAGCGGCAGCGACAGAATGACGCCGAGGGGCATCGTCTGCGACGCGGCCGTGGCGGCCACCGAGAACAGCGCGATCTCGGACGCGGTGTCGAAGGAGAACCCGAACAGCACGCCGATCGGGAATACGTGCCAGCTCTTGCTCACGAGGCGGTACAGCGGCCCGAAGAGCCGCGCGAAGAAGCCGCCGGTGAGGATGTCGTGCGCGTGCTCCTCGGGCACCTCACCGCGACGGATCTTCCGGAACGACCGGTAGATATCGAGCCAGACGTAGAGGTTGAGCAGGCCCATCAGGATGAGGAAGACGCCGGAGACCGACGTCGAGACGATACCGCCAACTGCACGCAACTGCGGCACGTGGTCGGTGATCAGGGTGGCCGAGAACGCGGTGACGATCGCCATCGCGCACACGACCGCTGAGTGCCCGAGCGAGAAGAAGAACCCGACGCCGCTCGACTCCTCGCCGCGCTCGATCATCTTGCGAACGGTGTTGTCGATCGCGGCGATGTGGTCGGCGTCGAACGCGTGCCGCAGCCCGAGCGTGTACGCCAGGAAGCCGAAGCCGATGAGCTGCGGGTAGCGGCCGGCCTTCGAGAGCAGGAACGCGATGCCGACGGCGTGCATCGCCACGACGAGCACGATGTAGCGAAGCCAGCGCGGTCGCGGCGCGGAGTGCGGGGAACGTGCGGGGTTGGGTCGCATGGAACGGCACCTCGATCCTCGAAGGTTTCGTTCCAGGCAGGTCTCCTGACTCCCGGCTGCTCGTCCTCCGCGCCTTCCCAGTTTCCCAGTGGCGTTGTGGCGGAGGACCGCCGGATCACAGTGGCGGGCCCGTGCCGGATTCTCACCGGCTTCCCTATTCTCCCGTCGGGGGCGAACCCCGAGCGGGCACCTGGAACGTCATACGACGCGGATTGTCCCTCGGCGAGCGGGAGGGCCGCAACCGGCTCGGCGAGAAATCGCGTCCGTTCGGCGGACTAGCGCGTGAAGAGCGTCGAGCCGAAGAGCAGCAGTGCGAGCGTGCCGTGCACGACGCCGATGCACCAGATCGTGATGCCGTTGATGCGGTGCACGCGAAAGTGGTAGCGCGGGTCCAACTTCACCCAGCGCAAACCGAGCGACACCTGGAACGAGATCAGCAGGAACAGCGTGACGCCCAGGGTCAGAATGAGGGGGATGGGGATCGCCCAGCCGAAAAGCATGGTGTTCTCCTCGCGAGGTGGTCGTCGCTAGCAGTATTTCACAGTGCGCTTCCGACCTACCGCTCGGCGAGCAGCGGGCCTCTCGTGTCAGGCGCTACGGTCTGCTCTCGAGGATGTCCTTGAGGTGATCGAGGTCGGACGCGCCCTGCTTCTGCAACGCCTGCTCGATGAGCGGCTCGGACAGCTTCAGCGCGCCGGAGACCTGCACTTCGGCAGCGACCTTCACGCGCGTCGTGCCGTCCTCGGCCTCGAAGTCGTAGACGCCATGCGCCTGCACGTCGCCGGACGTGCCCCGGAACTCGATGTGGCGGTACGGCCTGAAGTCGGTGATCTCGAAGTCGGTCATCGCCTCGCCGCCGCCCCAGGTCAGCCGCTGCTCGTAGCGGGCGCCGGCGTTGCGGCCGAACTCGGTGGTACGGCGGATCTCGGCGAGTTCGCTGCGCCACTCCATGTCGTTCTCGAACTCCGCCATGTAGTTGAAGACGTCCTCGACCGGTCGCTTGATGACTATGGTCTTCTCGGTCCGGATCATCGTCGGCCTCCCCTTCGAGACGGTGCGGTAGCCTAGATACCCACCCGCGAGGTCGTTGTGCCGAGGGGATATAGGGACGGGCAAGCGACAGCGGAGGCCGGATGCTGCACAAGAGGACCGAGCACCACCAATTGCGCGTCGTGGACGTCGGGGGCGTCCGGTCGCTCGAGTTCGACGGGCACCGGCAGAGCGCGATCCGACTCGACGACGGGTTCGCGTCCGACATCCGCTACACGGACTACCTGCACCTGACGCTCGCGCTGAACCCCGACCCGCAGCGCGTGCTCGTCCTCGGACTCGGCGGCGGCGCGCTGCCCAAGCGGATGTGGCGCGACTACCCGGGCATCGAGCGCATCGACTGCGTCGACATCGACCCGGAGATCGTGGAGATCGCTCGGCGCTATTTCGAGCTGCCCGAGGACGACCGGCTCTGCGTGCACATCGACGACGGCCGGCACTTCGTTCAGCACTCGGCGGAACGCTACGACATCGCCGCGATCGACGCGTATTATGCCGACGCGATTCCGTACGCGCTGGCCACCGAGGAGTTCTTCCGGGAGCTCGACGCGCGCCTGACCGACAACGGCGTCGCGGCCTACAACGTCATCGGCGCCGTGGAGGGCTGGCGCAGCCGTACGCTGCGCGCGGTCTACAAGACGATGCGGCAGGTGTGGCCGCACGTGTACGTCTTCCCGGTCGACCTCGCGCTCGCGCGCGACCCCAGGCGCATCCGCAACGTCATCCTGCTCGGCACTCGGGTCGCGCTGTCCGATCGGGACCTCGCGGCGCGGGTCGGCTCGCGTGTGGGCGGGCGCGTCACGATCAAGCGCTTCCCGCTCTTCGCCGAGGATCTCTACACGCAGCGCATCGCCACGCGCGACGTGCCCGTCCTCGTGGACGGGACCAGACCGCCCGACGGGCTGTTGCGGCTGCTCGAGTAGCCGTTCGCGAGCGCGCCCCTACCGCACGCGACCCTCGGCCCGTGCCTTGATGCCGAGAAGGTGCTTGCGCGCCATCAAGAACCCGCCGAACTCGAACGGGCCGCCGGTGAACGCGCGCATGGTCGGGTCGTTGGACCAGCCTGCCTGGCGCATGATGAGGCGCGTCCGCTTCCCGCCGTCGAGCGGCAGCAACATGTACACCCACGTGTTGTTCGACGTCTTGGCCGGCGCCGCCGATGGGTCGATCGTGCCGGTCATGTCACGTCCGGCAGTCCCCGCGCCCTGCCACACCATGTACTGCGGCGGCGCCATCTCGACGACGGCGTACGACAGCGGCTTCGCGATGTAGATCTTGTCGCCGACCTTCAGGTCCTGCAGCTCCGGCACGATCCGCCGCGACGAGTGCCCGTCGACGAACTCCGCGGACCCGGTCGCCTTGTAGAACGCGTCGTACGTGTACCACCCGGCGCGCTGGTACCCGACCTGCACGATCCACGGCCACACCTTCGCGGGCGGCGCGTCGATGGTGATCGCTCGGGTCTGCCGGGAATCGGGCTTCGGCACGAGGTCGTCACCCGGCAGCGACGCATTGACCTCATCGTCGCTCGCACCCCAGCGGACTTGCCACGGACGCGTCACGAGCGGCACCACCACGAGCCCGAGGACGAGCACGACGGCGAGCCCGAGCAGGATCTTCTTCAGCATCGCGGTCCCCTTCGGCGAACGATTCCCGCTCTTAGTTCGCGGATTCGAACGACGGAACCTCCCGGCGACCCGCTACAGCCAGCCGCCGAGGGCGCCGCCCCACGCCATGTAGCCGAACGCGCCGAGGCCCACGAATACGAGGTTCAGCACCCCGAATCCGCCGAGGAATCCGCCGCCCACCGCTCCGATCGCAGCGATGATGCCGAGCAGCGTCCCGCGATGACCGCCAGAAGCTCGCCGAACGACCTCGGCGATGCCAGCGCCGTACATGATCATCAGGATGAAGAACGACCAGCGGATGAGGTGCAAGAGCTGGCCGACGACCAAGCCGCCGAGCACGCCGACGATCAGTGCGGCTGCCGTGGCGATGAGGAGCTGCTTCGGCTTGATGTAGGCGAGCTGGCCGCGCGCCGGGCGGGCACATTCGCGGCACTTGTAGCCGACGGGCGTCTCCACCATGTCCTTGGAGCAGATGTAGCGCTCACACTCGGCACAGCGGACGTTCGTCTCTACCTTCGGATGGAAGGCGCACTGGGGCATTGGATTCCTCGTGGTAGGGGTGCGATCTCAGTGTAATATCGACACCCGCTGCACGCGAGTTTCGTGCCGACGTTAGCGCACGTCGCCTCGGCTTTCGAGCACCGCTGCGATGCGCTCCGTCAGTCGTGCGCGCTCGTGGAGACGTTCGGCGATGGCGAGCGTCCGAACGCGTCCCTCGGCGGTCAGTCGCCACGTGCGCGAGACCGGTGCGTCGCCCTCCTGTGTGCGCACGCTCACGGCGATTCCCTGCCGCTCGAGGCTCTGCAGCGCGCCAACGATCTCGCTGCCGTCCGGCGATAGCGCTCCGTTCGTAAGTGCCGCGAGGCGTTCGGCTACCTGATCGAGCGTGCCGTCGGCGAGCCGCAACGCCGCGACCAGCGCAGGCTCGAGCAGCGCGCCTCGGCCGATGCCGCCACCGCCGCCGGCCGGCCCTCGACCTCCGCCCTTGCCGCGCCTCGCCGCATCGCCTGCGTTCGCGCCCATGCCTCGCCTCCCGCTACCTCGCGCTGCCGAGCTCATCGAGCACGTCGGCCAGCCGTCGCGTGTCATCCACACGCGCCCGCGTCATCTCCACGATTCGCGCCCGTTGCTCCGGGTCCTTGATGCGCCCCGACATCGATTCGAGGCTCTCCACGTAGGCGATGGCCTTGCGGGTCAACCCAGCATAGTCCCGAATGGCTGGGCGTGCCGTCTCGAGCGACTCTTGTCCCGATCGCAGCCGTGCGAGCAGCGCCGAGAACTCCCGCACCTTTACGCCGAGCTCCTCGATCGACATCCCCACGCCGCTGCGGATCATCTTGCCGAGCAGCACGCGCACGAACGGGTTCGCCTTCGAGAATGTCACCGCGCCCTCGTCGGCCAGCTGCCGAAGGCTCTCGTTACGCCGCGCGGCCTCGGCGAGCAAGGCCGACGTGCGCTCGTCGGTCGTCTCCATCTCGCCTCTCAGTCCTGATCCCGGAAGCCGGCCTGGATGTGCGAGCCGTCGCAGAACGGCTTGTTCTTCGACGCCCCGCAACGACAAAGCGTCACGCGGTTCCGCACCTCGTACGGCTCGCCGTCGGCGGCGACGACCGGAATGCCGCCGCGTACCCACAGCGGGCCGGCGACGCCGTACTTCGGGTCTTCCACGAGCGCGATCGACGCCTCGAGATCGGGCTCGTGCGGCTCGTTGGTCTCGTGGTCGGTCGTGGTGTAGCGGCCCGAGGGGCACAGCGCCGCCTCCTCGTCGACGAGCGCCGCGATCTCCGGCTCGTCACACCGCTCGATGAGGTTCCACAACCCGCCGGCGCGGTCGCAGAAGCGCGCCTCGGCACACAGCTTCCGCGCGTCGAGCAGGTCCATCGCCGGGCCGGGGACGGTCTGGGCCGTCTGGAAGTAGAAGTCGTGCTCCGCGGTCTCCTCGCCGTCGAAGCCGTCCAGATGCGACAGGTCGCAGTACGGCTTCGTGCACGACCTCCCGCATCGGCACAGGCTGTACGCCTCGGCGGCGTCCAGCTGCTCCGTGCGGTGCCACGCCACCGACTCGCCCTCGGCGTTCGTGGCGATCTCGGCGCGCTCGAGGGGGGCGCCGCCGGACACGTAGTACGGTCCGTCTCGGCCGACGTCGATCCGCATGTGCTCCGCGCGTTCGTCCATGAGGGCTCCTCCGGAGGGCTGCATGACCGACTACCATAATGCCCGTGCCTCGGGAAACATCAACTCAGGAGGACGCGACGGGAGGGGCAGCATGCAGTACGTCGAGGTGGTCAGGAGCCGGAAGTCGGTACGCGAATTCGCCGACCGGCCGGTCGAGCAAGAGAAGCTCGACTACGTGCTCGAGTGCGCGCGGCTCGCGCCGTCGTGGGCGAACAAGCAGTGCTGGGACTTCGTGGTCGTCTCCGAGCCGGCGCTCCTCGAGCGCGTGGTCGCCGCCTCACCGAACAAGTGGCTCGCCGATGCGCCGACGATCATCGTGTGCTGCGGGACGCCGACTCGCAGCGGCAGCAAGCGCGACATCCCCTACTGGGCCGCGGACGTGGCGATTGCGACCGAGCAGCTGGTCCTCGCGGCCACGGACATTGGGCTCGGGACGTGCTGGGTCGGCATCTTCGATCAAGGGGCCGTCCGCGTGGCGCTCGACATCCCGTTCGACGTGCAGATCCTCGCGCTCGCCCCCCTCGGCTATCCCGCCGAGAACCGTGCCCCTCGCCCCGACGTCAGCCACGGCCGCAGGGCACTCGACGAGATCGCGCACTGGAACGGCTGGTAGGCGAGGCGGCGGCGGGTCCCGTCAGCGCACGGCCAGCAGCAGCCACAGCGCGCCCATGCCGACGACCAGCGTGAGCAGCGCGTTGCGCCAGCGCAAGGCGACGTACAGCGCGATCGCCGCTGCGGCCATTCGCTCCGGCGAGAGGGTGTAGGTGCCGCCGCTCTTCACGTAGAGCGCCGCGGGCACAGCGAGCGTGGCCATGGCTGCGGCCGGGGCGTGCGACAGCAGGCGCTCGACGAACGCCGGCGTCCGCACGCGGCCGCGCACCGCGATCGGGGCGACCCGCAGGCCGAACGTTCCCACGCCGACGAGCGCGATGACGAGCCAGAAGGAGCCTCTCACGCCGTCGCTCCCCTCGGCCGGAAGCGTTCGCGCGCCACGCCCCACGCCATGCCGACGGCGATCGACGCCACGATGCCGAGCTGGAACGGCAGCCGCGGCACCAGCACCGCGGACGCGAGGGCCGCGGTGAGGGCGACCTCTGCGTCGATCCGCCCCCGGACGGCGTTCGCGAGCAGCGCGATGAAGACGAGTGGCACCACGAAGTCCAGCGACCACGAGGCCGGCACCAGCCCGCCAACGAGCGTGCCGACGGCCGTTGCGACGATCCACACGAGCCAGTCGAGGGAAGCCGCGCCGAGGTAGTACGGGACGATGCGGATGTCCTCGGCAGCGTTGGTCATCGCGAGGGCGTAGGCGCCGTCGCGCATGAGGTACGCCGCGAGCAGGCGCGTGAGCGGCGGTTCGCTGTCGAGGTGCGGCGCGAACGACGCCGAGTACACGAAGAAGCGCGAGTTGATCACGAGCGCGGTGACGGTCGTGACGACCAGCGGCGCGGCCGCCTGCCACAGCAGCGTCGCGGCGAGCTGCGCCGACGCGCCGTACGTCCCGACCGACATCCCCATCGACTCGCCGAGGCCCAGCCCGGCGTTCGCGATCGCGGCACCGGCGACGAAGCCGAACGACACGCCGGCGGCCAGCAGGGGCAGCATGTCGCGGGCGCCCCGCCAGAAGCTCCGCCGCGCCTCGCCCATCTCCCGACCTCCGTTGCCGCCCCGCACTGTCCTCGGCATCGTAGCAGCGCGATGGCTAGAGAGCTGCTCGTCGGGGAAGCTTACTCCACGCGAGCGGGGGGAGGCCGGATGGAGCAGCGGATCGGTGCAGGAATGCTCCTTGGGGAGCGACTCCCCACGCACCTTCTGGAGGCCGAGGGAGCGCTCGGCAAGTCACGCGCTCTCCTCCAGGGGATTCTCGACCTCGACCCGACTGGCATCGCGCTGCTCGTCGGCCCCGACCTGCGCTTCGAATTCGTGAACAGCTCGTACCGCGCATTCGCGCACTGCAAGGAGATGCTCGGGCGCACGTTCGCCGAGGTGTGGGGGGAGGCGTCCGGGGAGTTCGCCGAGGCCAGGCGGCGTGTGTTCGAGACGGGCGAACCGGCCTCAGCCGTCGATGTCCTGCGCCAGATCCCCGGGGTCGAGGGCGGCCCGCTCGAGCGGCGCTACTTCACCGTGACATACCGCCGCCTCTTCCTCGAGGACGACCGCGCGGCGCTCCTGGCGACCGTGCTGGATACCACGGACGAGGTCGAGTCGCGGCAGCGGATCGCGCAGCTGGCGGACGTGGCCGAGCGGCGCGCCGCGGAATTCGAGCGCGTCGCCGAGGAGGCCCGGCAGCGCGCGCAGCAGCTCGACTCGGTCTTCGCGTCCCTGGCCGACGGCGTCGTCATCTACGACGCCGAGGGGCGTATCGTGCGCTGGAACGAGCAGGCGGCGAAGCTCCTCGGCTATGCCGAGGAGGACCGCGGCAAGTCGATCATCGAGCGCGTGCGGCGGTTCACCGTGACCGACGAACTCGGCCGGCTGCTCACGCCGAGCGAGTTCCCGGCTGCGCAGGCGCTCGCCGGCGACACCCTCCGCTCACGCGTCGTCCGCCTCGATGCACCCGATCGGCCCACCGTCTGGGTGTCGTTCTCGGCAGCGCCGATCGTGGAGCAGGATCTCATCGTCGGCGCGGTCGCGACCCTGCTCGACGTGACCAGCCAGCACGAGCTCGCGGAGCGACAGGCTACGCTGATGCGCGACGTCGGCGAGGCGAACCGCGAACTCGCCGCGATCTCGCGGATCACCGACGTCGCCATCGCGACGCTCGATCTCACCGACCTGCTCAACGCGCTGCTCGCAAAGGTCGCCGAGGTGATGGGCGCGGATGCGTCGCTCGTCTTGCTGGCGGAAGACAGCGTCGTGCGCGCGACCGCATCATTCGGCCTCGGGGAGGAGACCGAAGAGCAGTACCGGGTGGCGATCGGCAGCGGCTTCGCGGGCAGGATTGCGGCGACACGCCGTCCGGCCTACGTCGCCGACGCCCACAACAGCCCGGAAGTGCTGAGCCCGTACATCAAGCGTGAGGGAATCCGCAGCCTCCTCGGCGTGCCGCTGACCGTCGGCGGGCAGCTCATCGGCGTGCTGCACGTCGACTGGAAGACCGTGCATCCCGAAGATCCTCGCGAAGTGAGCCTGCTGCAGCTGATGGCCGACCGCATCGCTCTCGCAATCCGGAGCTCCCAACTCTACGAGGAGCGCCGTGAGTCCGGCGAATTGTCCGCGGCACTCAACGAGATCGACACCGCGGTCAACTCGAGCCTCGAGATCGATTCGATCATGCGCCAGGTCGTTGAGCGCGCGGGACAAGCCGTCCAGGCGGACTTCGCGTGCTTGTTCGTGGCCGAAGGCGATGGGTGGCGTTCGCGCTTCAGCTGGAACATGGCGGAGAGCCTGTCGGGGGTGTGGTTCCCCCGCGACTTCGTGCGGTTGTCTGCCATAGCCGAGGGTGAGCCGGACCGCGTGGTGCTCGAGAACGACGCCCCCGGCATTCCCGGGTACGACACGCTGTTCGTGGGCAAGGTGGGGGCGCATGCAGCGCTCGACGTCGCCCTCACTGTGGGCGACACCGCTGTCGGCAATCTCGGCATGTACCGAGTGTCCGAGGGCGCCGGGTTCACTGACGGGCACCGAGACTTTGCGCGCAAGCTCGGTGCCTCCGTCACGCTCGCCCTGCGGAACGCGCAGCTGTACGCAGGCGAGCGTCAGGTCGCCGACACCCTCCAGCGCGCGCTGCTCGCGCTGCCGTCGGTGATCGAGGGGATCCAGTTCGACTGCCTCTACCAGTCCGCAGCGGAGCACGCCAGCGTGGGCGGCGACTTCTACGACCTGTTCGAGATCGAGGGCGGGCGCGTCGGCGTGATGATCGGCGATGTCTCGGGCAAGGGTCTCGCCGCCTCCACCCTCACCTCGCTCGTGCGCAACACGGTGCGCGCCTACGCCTACGACTCCGACTCACCCGCGACCTCGGTCGGCAAGGCGAACGACGTCATCTTCCGGGCCAGCCGTCCGGAGATCTTCGTCACCCTGCTCTTCGGCATCCTGGACGTTACGAACGGCAGCTTCACGTACTGCAACGCGGGGCACCCGCCCGGTCTCGTGCTGCGCGCGAGCGGCGATGTCGAAACGCTGCCGTCGAACGCTTCGCTGGTCGCGGCATTCCCGCACCTCGACGTGGCCGAAGCCAGCGCGCGACTCGCCCCCGGCGACGTGCTGCTGCTCTACACGGACGGCGTCATCGAGGCGCGCCGCGACCACGAGCTGTTCGGTGAGGCGCGGCTGATCGAAGCGGCGCGCCAGGTCGTCTCAGTGGGCGAGACGCGCGGTCTCCCCGCGCGCATCCTGGAGCGCGTGCAGGCGTTCACTGGCGGCGGACTCGCCGACGACGTCGCGATGCTCGCGGTGTCGCTCGCGTCTACTGCCGAGACGCTTGCCGCACCGACTCGATGAGCGGCTCGCTCCTCGCTCCTCGGGCGCCCGCATCATTCCCCGCCTCGGCGAGGACAACCGATGTCTCGACCTGCCGCGCCGGGATATCCCAGTAGGTGCGGAGCAGCCGGTTCTTCTCGGCAGGGGTCACGCGCCGGAACCCGTGCTTCTCGTAGAAGCCGACCGCCCAGTGCGCGTCCGCCCACGTGCCGATTGAGCACCGGGCGCTCCGTGAGGGTCCGCAGGTGCGCGAGCAGGCGACCACCGATTCCTCCCCGCTGCACGCTCGATCGCACGTACGCGTGGCGGATGAGCGTGACGTCGCCGACGTCCTGGATGCCCATCACGCCGAGCAGCTCGCCGCCCTCCTCCAGGCCGAAGAAGCGCACCCCCGCATCGATCTCGCCGCGCAGATGCTCGGCCGACATGTACGGTTCGTGCCAGCGGTCCGCCGGGATCACGCCGCGGTACGCCTCGGCGCCGTCATTGATGATGCCGAGGACGACCGGGAAGTCGGCGTCGCCGCAGGGTCTGATCGCCACGGAGGTACTCATGCCTCCGATTATGCACCGGCCGGATCGGCGGCGACGGGCGGGAACGCGCCGGCCATACGCGCCTGCTTGGAGCGTACGCGGGCGAATGCGAGAGCGCGGCGTGCGGCGACGGCGACCTCGCGCTGTTCGCCCAACCGGCCGGGGGCCGTCAGCGCGGCGGCGGCGACCTGCGCGGCGAACGCCGTCTGCACGCCAAGATCGAACGCGCGAGCGATGCCCGGACCACGCCACTTCTCGAACAGCTGTCGCTGCGCAGCGAGCAACCGTGGCTGGCTCACGCGCCACTCGGTCGTGTTGAACCCGATCTCGTGCTCGGCGGGGGCATCTAGGCGCACTACGCACGTGTAGCCGCGAGCGCGCGCCGCCCAGCCCAGGTCTTCGTCCTCGGAGTAGAGGAAGAAGCGCTCGTCCAGGCCGCCGATCTCGTCGAGGAACGACCGGCGCACGAGAAGTGCGGCCGCGCCCAGCCAGTCGACCGCCTGGATCGGCTCGTCGCGCTCGTACAGCGAGTCGTCGTACTCGGCCCGCGCGGCGGCGAGCCGATTGGCGAGTGGCATGTCCGGGAGTATCCGATTGGCGAGCGTCGAGAAATGCCGACACCCATTCGCGTAGCTCCCATCGGTGAAGCGCAGCAGCGCGCTGGCCATCGCCGCCTGTGGCAGACGATCCAGCGTCTCGGCGAGGCGCGCGAGTGCCCCGGGCAACATCCGCGCGTCGGGATTGAGCAGCAGCACGTAGGGCGCCGAGGACAACCGCACCCCGATGTTGACGGCGCGCGCGAACCCGAGGTTCTCCTCGGTCTCGACGACCTGCATGCCGAGCTTGCGGCCCAGGTCCGCCGTTCCATCACCCGACGCATTGTCGACCAGGATGAGCGCGCCGACGGTCTCGTCATGCGAAACTGAGGCGACCGCGGGCTCGAGAAACCCGACGCTCCGATAGCCGACGATAACGACGTCGACGGCGGGACTGGTCAAGAAACGGCTCCTTTGCGCGTGTCGGTCCTCCGAGGGCGCGGTGGGGCGCGGCTCCACAGAGAGGTTGATACGCCTGTACCCAAGAACCGGGGCGTGTTCCCGCGGCTGAACCCGAGCCGACGCCTCGACCTAGAACTCCAGCCCCTCCAGCCGCTCGAACACGACGCCCGCCCGCGACAGGAAGCCCAGCGGGTCGAACAGCGCGTCGAACTCCTCGCCGCACAGCGAGAACTCGGGGTCCGACAGCAGGTAATCGCGCAGCCCCGGGCCGGGTACGCCGCGCTGGATCTCGTCCCACACCTTCATGGCCGAGCGCTGCACGACCACGTACGCGTCCTCGCGCAGCATGCCGGTGTCCACGAGCGCGAGCAGCACCTTGCTCGAATAGATGAGACCGCGGGTCGCGTTCAGGTTGGCGAGCATGCGCTCGGGATACGTGACCAGCCCGTCGAGGATCCACGCCAGCTTGTCGAGCAGGTAGTCCGTGGCGATGTAGCTGTCGGCGAGCACCACCCTCTCCGCCGAGGAGTGCGAGATGTCGCGCTCGTGCCACAGCGCGACGTCGTCGAAGCCGACCTGCGCGTTCGCCTTCACCACGCGCGCCAGACCGCACACGCGCTCGGCGGTGATCGGGTTGCGCTTGTGGGGCATCGCCGAGGACCCCTTCTGGCCCTTCGCGAACGGCTCCTCGGCTTCAAGGGTGTCGGACTTCTGCAGCGCGCGGATCTCCGTGGCGATCCACTCGGCGGTGGCGGCGACGGTCGCGAGCACGGCGAGCGCGTGTGCGTGTCGATCGCGCGCGATCACCTGCGTGGAGGCGGGGTCGGGCGTGAGGCCGAGCTTCTCGCAGATGTAGGTCTCCACGAACGGGTCGATGTTGCTGTAGCTTCCGACCGCGCCCGAGATCGCGCCCCACGCGGTCGAGTACTGGCGGGTGGCGAGCAGCCGCTGCTCGGCGCGCTTGAGCGCCCAAGCCCACGTCGCCCACTTCATGCCGAACGTCATCGGCTCGGCGTGAATGCCGTGCGTCCGACCGACGCAGAGCGTGTCGCGGAACTCGAACGCGCGTCGCTTGCAGATTGCGCCCAGGCGCCGAACGTCCGCGATGATGATGTCCTGCGCCTGCGTCATCTGGTAGCACAGTGCCGTGTCGCCCAGGTCGCTCGACGTCATGCCGTAGTGCACGAACTTGCTCGACTCGCCGATGTGCTCGGCCATCGAGGTGAGGAACGCGATGACGTCGTGGTTGACCTCGCGCTCGATCTCGTCGATGCGCGCCACGTCGAAGCCGGCCTTCGCGCGGATCTCCTCGGCAGCGGGCTTGGGGATCACGCCGAGTTCGGCCTGCGCCTCGCAGGCGAGGACCTCGATCTCCTGCCAGATCGCGAACTTGTTCTCCAGGCTCCAGATGCGGCCCATATCCGGGCGAGTGTAGCGCTCGATCATGCGGCGTCGGCCTCCGTCGGTCGGCGTCAGAAGGCGCGCTCCCACGGCGCGCTTACCGGCTATTATCGCCGACCGGGGCCGCGGGGGCACCGTCACAGGCGGGAGTCAGCTTCATCCTGTACTATCGACTGACCAATTTGTATGCGTTCGACCTGCGAGGGGGAGTCGATGAAATCACGTAGAGCACTGCTTTGTGTCCTGCTTGCACTTGCGTTCGCGCTGCTCGTGCCGACGCTTGCGCTGGCGTCCGAGCCCGGAAACGACACCTGGTACGGCCCCGAAGGGCCGTTGGCATCAGGCGTGGCGCGTACCGCGTTGCTCTCCTCGACCTACGGCGACTCCGACATGGACTTCTACTACTTCTGGTCCTCGGGGAACGGCACGGCGACGGTCGACTTCATCGCCAGCACCGACCCGGATGTGTCCCAGTCCATCGGCGTGCTCCGTACGTGCGCCGGCTTCTACGATTCGATCCTGGATCCCGAGAATGAGGGCGACCTCAGCGCCGAGATCAACCTTACCCAGGGGCTCTACATGGTCGCTGTCCTCGGCGATGCCGCGGACAGCCCATACAGCCTGACCGTCACGGGCGACACCATCACGACGGTTCAGCCGCCGAACGGCATGCGTCCGCTCGGCTATGTCGAAGTGGCGGAGACGGCGGCCACGAGTTCCAAGGCTGGCGCTCGCGTCCTCAAGCCCCGCTACGACTACGACGCTGAGATCGACCCGCCCCGCGTGGTCAACGGCCGAAGCGTGGCCGACGAGGACTGGTACAAGTTCTACGTGACCAACACGTCGGACGTCTGGGTCGGCTCGAACGCCGACGCCGGGTTCCGTGGCGACATCTACAACACGGCCATGACGTGGCTGGGTTCGACCAACAATTCGATCCGCAAGCTGCATCTGGCCCCGGGCACGTACTTCGTTCGCTGGCGCTACGCCTCGAGGGCGTATCCCACGTACAGCGTCGGCGTCATCGGCTCGTACGTCACGATCGCGCCGTTCGCGACGCTGAGCACGCCGTACGCACCGGCCACGCGGGCAGCCGGCGCTGCCTTCACGTCCGCAGGCACCATCTCGCCGAGGCACACTGACACGCCGGCCGTCTCGATTCAGGCGTTCAAGCTCGTGAGCGGCAAGTGGGTCCTCAAGAAGACGATGGCCGCCACGATCACGGACTACACGGCCAGCGCGCAGAAGTACCGCGCGCCTGTGTCGCTGTGGGCCGGGAAGTGGCGTCTGCGCGCAACGCACCGCTGCACCCGCCACCTGCCGTCGTACTCGGGCTGGCGCTACATCACCGTGCAGTAGCTCTCGGCGTAGTATTCGCTTCGCATCATTCGTCTGCCTGGTACGTCGACCTACGACGGGATGGCTCGGATGGATGAACGACAGATGAACGAGCTGGCCGCGAGGGCCGTGAAGGTCCTCGCGGCCCTCGTCGCCCTGACCACGGTCGTCGTGGCGATCGTGTGGGTCGGCCTCACCGCGATCCGGCCACCAGAGCCCGCACTCCGCACCGATCTCGGCCCCTCGCCGAAATTGTGGACGCCGACCCCTAGCGCGCCCGGCACCTCCTCGGCGGAGACGACGGACGCGACGATGGCGCTGGAAGCGAGCGATACGGCATCAGCCGACGCGACAGACAGCGCCGCCGACATCGCGAGCGATACGGTGGTCGCGGCGCTACCGCTGCCCGGCGACCCGTTCGTGCAGGCCCCCTACTGGCCGATGACCCCCGGTACGCCGCCCTTCGCGCCCGGCCCCGTCTCGGTGCTGCCGACGTCACCCGGATTCCCCGGACCTGTCGCGGTCGTGCCGTTCCCGCCGCTGACCGGTGGCGAACCCCCCGCCGCAGCCTCCCCGCCCCCCGCGCCCGAACCGCCGCCGGCGCCCGCTCCCCAGCCCGGCAACGGGCGCGGCCGAGGGCACGCGTACGGTCTATTCAGGTAGCGGGAGAGGTGGCAGGCATCCGGCTCAGCCGAGCCAGTTGACGCCGCCCATGTCGATCTTGCGGAAGTAGCTCGACGACAGCTGCGTTGGGCGCTTCGGCTTGTCGTCAGGATTGCCGAATAGCTCCACAACCTCGCTGAAGGTCGTCTCCGCGTACTCTTGCTGCCAATCCTCCAGCGAGAGGTAGAACGCGGGCGAGAAAGGCATGCCCATCGCGCCGACGAGGTCGATCACGGTGCGTAACAGGCCGTGGTGCTCCATCACGAGGTCGACGAGGTCGGGGTTGACGAAGTCCTCCTCGGGCGAACGGGGCATCCACATCATCGTTCGCCCCTTCAGCCGCACGACGATGTCGTAGCAGAAGTTGCCCTCGCCCAGCAGAACGATAGTGAAGTCGTCGTCGCGGTCGTCGAACTGCCGCTCCCACCCCATGCCGACGCGCTCCAACTCCCAAACGCGGGCAAGCGTCTCGAAGTCCACTGCCATTGACAGCGGGCAACGCGGCAGCTCCTTGATGGCCTCGCGGATGTTCGCCGCAGTGATCAGCGCCCGTTCCGGGACGGTCTGCGTCAACAGCTCCATCGCGAGTGTCGCCTCGACGAGCGACGTCGAGTTCATGACCACGCGGAGCAGGTCGGGGTCGGAGCTGAAGTATGGGCGGATGTCGGCGACGAGGCTGAGGATGCTTCGCACTGCTGGACGACCGTTCGGACTAGGCGGGGCGTGCGATGGGACTATCGGCGCGCCAACCGCTCATGCCGAGAGCGAGTTGACCGGCGGCGCAAACGCGACCGCTTGTCCCGACCAGGCCATTTCGGCGCCATACTCTGGCGCATCACATCCGCTCGAATCCGGACCCCGAATGGCCCCCACAGGGCCCGACTTGGCAGCCACATTGCTCACATGAGGGCATGCATACGAGCAAACATCGCAGGTCCTCGCGCCTGCAGACGCTGATCGACCGAGTCCCTGAACGGCTTCGTACGCCCCTGCTCCTGGGCGTCGCGACGATCGTCGGAATCGGACTCATCGCGAGCCCCGGCCTACTCGCCATCGGCGCGGCCAACGAGCCCGCCAGCATCTCGACGGCCTCGCTCAACGTGGTCCGTCGTACGATGCCTGAGATTGTCCCGCCTGCCCGGCAGAAGGAGCACCGCTCGGACGTCGTCGGGTTCTACGTGAACTGGGACGACACTAGCTACCGCTCGCTCGCGCGCAACATCGACAAGATGACGATGCTGATGCCGGAGTGGTACCACCTCAACAACGCCGGTCACGTCTCGGTGGACAGCCCCAAGCAGCAGGCGCGCGCGATGAAGCTCGTTCGCTCGCGCGGTAAGCACCTCAAAGTCATGCCGATCGTGAACAACTTCGACGCCCCCGCCGTGCAGCGACTCCTGCACTCCCCGAAGGCCCGCCGCACCATGGCGCGCGAGATCGTTCGTGCCATGCGAGCGAACCACTTCGACGGCGTGAACATCGACTTCGAGGGCCTGCCCGCCTCGAGCCGCCACGACCTCATCGCCTTCATGCGCGTGCTGGCGCCCCTGGCCCACCGCAACGGTCTCGTGGTGTCGCAGGACGTCATCGTCGGCTCGCCGACCTACGATCACCGCAACCTCGCCCGTTCAGCCGACTTCCTCGTGCCGATGATGTACGACGAGCACTGGAAGACCAGTGGTCCCGGCCCCATCGCATCGCAGCGCTGGTTCAAGGGCGCGCTCAAGAAGTTCCTGCGTCAGGTTCCGCCGAACAAGGTCGTGCTCGCCCTCGGCACGTACGGCTACGACTGGTCGCTCCGCGGCGGTCGCGCGTCGTCGCTCACCTATGCGCAGGCCCGTGCCATCTCGCGCAAGCACAAGACGCCGCTGAAGCTCGACCCCGGCTCGCTCAACGCGACGCTGAAGTACGGCTACGGCGCTCGCGCCCGTCGCGCCTGGGTGCTCGACTCCGTGAGCACGTTCAACCAGGTGAAGACCGGGACGCGTCACGGCGTGCGGGGGTTCGCGATCTGGCGCCTCGGCGCGGAGGACCCGGCGATGTGGCAGGTAATGGCCAACCGAGACGACCTGAACCGCAAGACCGCGCTCTCGCTGCGCGGGCCGCATCGGGCGCTCTCGTACGACGAGACGAGCGGGCTGATCACGCGCGAGTACGTGAAGCCGTAAGGCACGACCACATAGCATCGAAAGTAAGGGCGGCGCGAGCCGCCCTTTTGCTATAGGTGAGGCCAGAGCTGGAACAGACGCAGCACAGCCTGGCCGAAGACGGTGACGGCGCCGGCGATAACCACTGCGATGAGCGAGGCGACGAGCGCGTATTCCGCGGCGACCGCGCCCGCGTCGTGGTTCAGTCGCTCGAAGTTGCTGCGCATCGTACCTCTTCCGGTGTCGTGAATTACCTTGCTGGAAGGTATACCCTCAATCCTCCTCGGCATCATCCCCCGCGGGATGGAGTGACGCGACGATTCGCCTCCGCCGGAAGGATGAACTCGCCGACCGGTGCGGGTATGGCTATCGTCTCGCTCTCACGTGTACTGGACGATCTCGATCTCCGCGCCGTCGGGGTCTGGGAAGAACGCCAGCCGAGCGAACCCTACGTCGCGCGCCTCGACCTCGTGGGAGACGATGCCGTCGGCCTTCAGCTTCGAGAGTGACCGGTCAAGGTCCCGGGTCGTGAGCGCGAGGTGCCTGAAGCCGAAGACGCGCTCCTCGGCGAGGGGCTGGGGCGTTTCGCGGTAGCAGAACAGCTCGAGCTCCAAGCCGCCTGAGCGCATGAACGCGATGACCGCGGTGCCGACGTCCATTTCGTCGCCGGGCTTGAAGCCGAGCGCCCGGTAGAACGACTTCGACGCCTCCAGGTCGCTGACGATCAGTGCGATATGGTGCGGACGTAGACGCACGAGTCCTCCTTGTGGCGCGAGAGTGGTGCTGCTGCTCATCCCATTCCACTTCGCGCGCGTGTTCGACACCTTCGAGTCGTTCTACGCCCGCTAGCATCGCCGCGGGTATCTACGCCGAAGGGTAGCGCACGGAACGGGGGCGAGCGCAGATGCAGGCGCAGATGCAGGAGCGAGAGATCGGCGTAGTGACGCACTACTGGAGCCACCTCGGCGTGGCCGGCGTGCACCTGACGAAGCCGATCGACGTCGGCGATCACGTGCACGTGATCGGGCGCACGAGTGACCTCGAGCAGGACGTCGGGTCGATCGAGGTCGACCACCAGAAGGTGCAGCACGCCGACGCCGGGGCAGACATCGGAATCCGCGTGACCGAGCACGTCCGCGAGCACGATCGCGTGCTGCGCGCGGAGTGCGGCACCGACATCGGCGAGGCGGCGACCGGCGTGTAGGTGTGGCGCTGCCCGTAGGGCCCCGACTCGAGAGCCCCGGGCGCGAGCGTTTTTCCTGTCAGGCTGTGGGTATCAAGGCGATACCGTTTTGTCGAGGTACAGGAGGATGCTGATGTCGCGTACGATGACCGTCATTCTGCTCGCGCTGGCCTTGGTGCTGCTGGCCGCGAGTCCCGCGCTCGCACACGATCACCTGTTCAACGCCATCAACGCACCAGGCGCGGACCATCGCGGTTTCGCCAATCCGGTTGCCGGCAACCCATCGGATGGAACGGCGCTCGCCGCTGCCCGGCCTGCCACCGTTCCCGGCGGGGGCGATCCCAAGGTCGGTGCCGACACCGGGACACCTGCCGTGGACCTCACACTCGTCTCCGTCCGCTCCGGCGGGCACGGCACGCCGTAACTCGCTCGGTGTAGAAGGTTCGAGAAGCGCCCGCGGCCACGGTCCGGGCGCTTCTTCACGCCGACTCGATCGCGCCCGTTGCGTGCTCGGGTACACTCGTCGGCATGGCGGAAATCCGCATCATCCACGCAGTCTGTCCCGACGAGGTCGAGGCGGTTCGCTGCCTATTCCTCGAGTACGCCGAGTCGCTCGGCTGGGACCTGTCGGGCGGCGGTCACCTCGCCGACGAGGTAGCCGCGCTCCCGGGCACGTACGGGCCCCCGATGGGCGCGCTCCTGCTCGCGTACGTCGACGGACAGCCGGCAGGTGTCGTGGGCCTGCAGCCGGTGCCTGAGACCGTGCGGATCGCCGGCGTCGGCGCCGAGTGCGCGGGCGAGCTCAAGCGGCTGTATGTGCGGCCCGCGTACCGACGACATCGCGTGGGGCGGATGCTGATGGAGCGAGCTGAGGCCGAGGCGAGCGAGCGGGGCTACCAGGCGCTCGTGCTGACGACCTCCGCCGAGCTGTTCCCGTTGGCGCAGGGCCTCTACGACGCGCTCGGCTATGGGCCGACGAAGCCGTATCGCAACGACATGCCGTGGCCGCGCATCCGCTGGATGCGGCTCGATCTGTAGCCGTCGCGGCGTGCGGCGGGACGAGGGCGCGTCGGCGCGCCCCTGCGAGGGAAAAGACGCTAGCGTCCGCTCCTACTCGTGGAGGTGCCCTATGCCGACCCGCCTTCCCGGCACTGCCGAGAGAATCCCCCTGCACACGGCACAGCAGTTCAACGACCGGATCGTGGAGCGCACTCTGAGTGACGTCGCGCTCTACCAGCACGCGTCGCCGGAACTTCGCGACGCGCGAATCCATCAACTCGACCGCGAATGGGACACCGAGCGCGTGCTCGAGACGAGCCACGGCGCCCTCCTGATCGCCATCGGCGTCCTCGGCTTGCTCGCGCCGCGCCGCTGGCTCGCGGTGGCGGCCGGTCTCATCGGCGGATTCCTGCTGCAGCACGCGCTGCAGGGGTGGAGTCCGCAGGTGCCGCTCGTGCGTCGAGTCGGGGTACGCACGCCATACGAGATCGCGGGCGAGAAGTCCGCACTGATGCGCTAGGGGGCGAACGGTATGCCGACGGTCGAAGAGGTCATGCAGGGTGCGCGGGACGTCATGACGGTGCGCCGGGTGTTCGGCGAGCCGGTGGAGAAGGGCGAGATCACGTTCGTTCCCGTCGCGTCCGTTCGCGGCGGCGGAGGCGGCGGAGGCGGCGAGAGCCCCGACAAAGGCGAGACCGGCAACGGCGCGGGGTTCGGCGTCACTGCGCGGCCTATCGGCGCGTACGTGATACGCGGCGACTCGGTCGAGTGGCAGCCGGCGCTCGACGTCGCGCGTGTCGCCCTGGCCGCGATCGCGCTGGTCGCGTTCATGACGTTCGTGCTCGGCAGAGCGGTGCGGCGCCGGGGCTAGTCGCGCGAGGCGGCGTCCTCGGCGAAGTGCTGAGCGGCGCGAACCGCCCAAAATACGAGGCCTCCGCAAGATCGGGGGTTTACGGCCTGGCGCAACCTGGGTAATATGCGACTCGTTGAGTCTCATTTCCACCCAGGAGGCCAGAATGGCGGTCACACGCCGCACCGACTACGCGATGCGATTCATGCTCGAGCTCGCCTCGGCAGGCGGTCAGGCTCCCCTCCCCGCAGCGCGTCTCGCCGAACTCGCCGACGTCCCGTACGAGTTCGCCCGCTCCATCCTCACCGAACTCACCGCCGCCGGCCTGCTGCGCTCCGTGCGCGGCGCAGCCGGCGGCTTCGCGCTCGCCCGGCCCGCGAGTGAGATCAGCGTGGCCGACATCCTCCAGGCGATGCAGGAAACCGCCCTCCTCAACCAGTGCGTGGAGGACCCGACCCACTGTCCTCGGTCGGGTCACTGTCCGATGCACGGCGTTTGGTGTGAAGCCGATGAGGCGCTCATGCGGTTCCTCTCGGATAGAGACCTCGAAAGCATCGTCGGAAACAGGAAGGGAAGGTGAGTGGCCTGATGGACGCCGTTACGCTCGCTAGACTGCAGTTCGCCTTCACGGTCGGGTTTCATTTCCTGATCGTGCCGGTAAGCATCGGGCTGTCGGTCATGATGGTGATCGCGGAGCGGAGGTTCCGTCGCAGCGGCCTCGTTGAGGACCGGCGCGCGTCGGACTTCTGGATCCGCCTGTTCACCACCACGTTCGCGATCGGCGTCGCGACGGGCATCACGATGGAGTTCGCGTTCGGGACCAACTGGGCCGACTACTCGCGATTCGTCGGCGACATCTTCGGTGCCCCGCTGGCCGCAGAGGGCGTATTCGCCTTCTTCCTCGAGTCGACGTTCCTCGGCGTGCTGCTCTTTGGCCGAGGACGGGTCTCGAACAAGTTCTACTACGTTTCGACGTGGCTCGTTGCGGCCGGCGCGCACCTCTCGGCGCTGTGGATCATCATCGCGAACAGCTGGCAGCAGACGCCCGCCGGCTTCGCGGTTATCGACGGCCGCGCGCAGCTGACCGACTTCTTCGCCGCAGCGTTCAACCCCTCCACGCTGCCGCGCTACTTCCACACGGTGGCGAGCACCTGGGTCGCGGGCGCGTTCATCGCCGCCGCGATCGCCGCGTGGTACATGCTGCGCGACCGCGAGCACGATTTCGCGCGGAAGGTCATGCCCGCCGCGCTCACCGTCGCGCTGCTCGCCTCGCTCGCGATGCCGATCATCGGCGACTTCCACGCACGCCAGGTCGCCGCGACGCAGCCGGCGAAGCTCGCGGCGTTCGAGGGCATCTACCCGACCCAGACGCATGCGCCGATGGCGGTCGTCGGCTGGGTGGACACGAACACGCAGACGGTGCGGGGCATCAAGATCCCGAACGTGCTGTCCGTGCTCGTGGGGTACAGCGCGAACACCAAGATCACCGGCCTCGACGCCTACAAGCCCGCCGACCGGCCGCCCGTGCAGCTGACCTTCCAGAGTTACCACCTGATGGTGCTGCTCGGGTTCTGGCTCATCGCGGTGGCGATTGCCGGCCTCGTACAGTGGCGGCGCGGGAAGCTCGCGCAGAGCCGCGGACTGTTGTGGGCGATCGTCGCGACAGCGCCGCTGACCATCCTCGCAATCCAGTCCGGTTGGATGGCCGCCGAGGTTGGGCGCCAGCCGTGGATCGTCTACGGCCAGCTTCGCACGGTCGACGCCGCCTCGAAGGTGGTCCCCGCCGCCCAGATCGCGGCAACGATGACCGGCTTCGGGCTCATCTACCTCGTGCTGTTCATCGGGTGGATGCGCATCTTCTTCGGCGTGGTGAAGCGTGGGCCTGAGGCGATTGCCGTGCCCGGTCAGGACGTGACGCTGCCGGAGACGGCAGGCGCGACCGAGCGCACGCACACCGACCGTCCCGCGACGACCTACTAGGAGGCCGACGATGCTGCAGATCATCTGGTTCGTGCTCGTCGGCGTGCTGCTGGCCGGCTACGCGGTGCTCGACGGCTACGACCTGGGCGCTGGGGCGCTCTACCCCTTCGTCGCCAAGACCGAGGAGGAGCGCGCCGTGGTGCGCCACGCGATCGGTCCGTGGTGGGACGCCAACGAGGTGTGGCTGCTGACCGGCGGCGGCGCGCTGTTCGCGGCCTTCCCGCCCGTGTACGCGACCGTGTTCTCCGGGTTCTACCTGGCGCTGATGCTCGTGCTGTGGTCGCTGATCTTCCGCGCCGTATCGATCGAGTTCCGCGGCCGCGACCCGCAGTGGGCGCACGTGTGGGACACCGGCTTCTTCCTCGGCAGCGCACTGCCGGCACTGCTGTTCGGCGTGGCGGCGGGCAACATCGTCCGAGGCGTGCCACTCGCCGCGAACGGCGAGTACGCCGGGACGTTCTTCACGCTGCTGAACCCGTACGCGCTGGTCGCGGGTGTCACCGGCCTCGCCCTGTTCGTGACGCACGGCGCGAACTGGCTCACGCTCACCTCCTCGCTCGACAGCGTACGCGACCGGACGCGCGGCATCGCCCGAGCGGGCGCGGGCGTGTCGGCTGCGCTAGTGCTCGTGCTCGCCGCGGCGACCGCAGCGCTGGTGCCGCGAGCGTTCCAGGCGACAATAGGCAGCGTGTTCGGCTGGCTGTTCGGGCTGGTCGCGCTCGGCGGCATCGGCCTCGCGATCTACGCGACGCGGCGACGCCAGGACTTCCTCGCGGTCGCCGGGACCGGGACCACGTTCATCGGACTCATCGGCCTGATGGCCTCGGCGATCTTCCCGGCACTCGTACCGGCGCTCACTGGGTCGGCCGGCCAGGCGCTGACCATCACGAACTCCTCGTCGTCGCAGCTTACGCTGACCGTCATGCTCATCATCGCGCTCATCGGCGTGCCGATCATGCTGGTCTACACCGGCATCGTGTACTGGCGAATGGGCGTGCGCGCCTACTAGGCCCTCCCCGTGGGCGGACCCCTCACCCCCCTGGGGGTCCGCCCACACCAGGTTCGCCTACCCCACCCGCACGCAGCGCATCGACAGCGAGCCCATCTCCATGCCCTCGTACGTGAACGAGACCGGCTCGCCCTCCCGGCGCAGGCCCATCGCGTACAGCATCGGCAAGTAGTGGTCGTTCGTGGGCACCGCGAGGCGGGCGGTCTCGCCGAGCGACGCGTAGTGGGCGAGCGCCGCGACGTCGCCTTCGAGGATGCGCCCCCGCGCCCACTCGTCGAACGCGATCGCCCAGTCGTAGCCGCCGTGTGGATGCTCCCAATCGATCGCCCCCAGGTTGTGCACGAGGTTCCCGCTGCCGAGGACGAGCACGCCGTGCTCGCGCAGTCGCGCTAGCCGCCGAGCGAGTTCGACGTGCGCATCGGGTCGCGCGGCGATATCGAGCGACAACTCGAGCACCGGCACGTCGGCCTCGGGATACATGTGCCGCAGGAGCGTCCACGACGCGTGGTCGAGCCCCCACGTCTCGTCCGCCTCCGCGTCGGCGAGGGCGACAACCAGCGCGGCGACGGCAGGGGCGCCGGCAGCGGGGTATCGCACCTCGTAGAGCTCCCGCGGGAAGCCGCCGAAGTCGTGGATCGTCCGCGGCTGCTGCGCGCACAGCACGCGCGTCTCGCCCGGCGTGAGCCAGTGCGCCGACACGACCAGCACCGCTGCGGGGCGCGGCAGCTCGCCGGCGAGGCGAGCGAGGCTACGCGTGAACGCGTTGTCCTCGATTGCGTTCATCGGCGAGCCGTGGCCGAGGAACAGCACGGGCATCGGCGGCGTGGTCGGGAGAGCTGTCAGCCCTTCCTCTGCCCTGGCGCACGCTCCCTCGGCCGGTGCGGTGTCGCGTCGCGGCGCGAAGTCCATCGCCGAGGCCTACCGTCCCGCGCCCACTGGCTGGCGCACCTGTGCCTCGGCTTCCGCGATGCGGCGGATGGTGGCGATCACGCTGTCTGGGTTGAGCGAGATCGAGTCGATGCCGGCCTCGGCGAGGAACGCGGCGAAGTCGGGGTGGTCGCTCGGCGCCTGGCCGCAGATGCCGACCGGCGTCCCAACTCGATGCGCGCGCTCGATGAGGTCGCGAATCGTGCGCTTCACCGCCTCGTGGTTCTCCTGGAACAGCTTCGCGAGGTCGGCGTTGTCGCGGTCCACGCCGAGGAGCAGCTGCGTGAGGTCGTTGCTGCCGATGGAGAAGCCGTCGAACAGCGCGGCGAACTCCTCGGTGAGCACGATGTTCGACGGGATCTCCGCCATCACATACACCTGCAGTCCGTTCTCGCCGCGGCGCAGGCCGTTCTCGGCCATGACGTCGAGGACTTGGCGCGCCTCCTCGGGTGTGCGGCAGAACGGGATCATCACCACCACGTTGGAGAGGCCGATCTCCTCCCGTGCGCGCTTGATCGCACGGCACTCGAGCGCGAAGCCGTCGCGGTAGCGCGGGTCGTAGTAGCGCGACGCGCCGCGCCAGCCGAGCATTGGGTTCTCCTCGTGGGGCTCGAACTCCCGCCCGCCAATGAGCTCCGCGTACTCGTTCGTCTTGAAGTCGCTGGTGCGGATGAGCACCGGGTCCGGGTACTGCGACGCGGCGATGCGCGCGATGCCCGACGCCAGGCGTTCGACGAAGAACTCGGCCTTGTCGTCGTAGCCCGCGGTCAGGCGCTCGATCTCGCGCGTGGCCTCGGCGTCCGCGAGGTCCGGGTATTTCAGCAGCGCCGTCGGGTGGATCTTGATCTCGTTGTTGATGACGAACTCCATGCGTGCCAGCCCAATGCCGTGCACGGGCAGCCGCCACCACCGGAATGCCGCGGCGGGCGTGGCGATGTTCATCATGATGCGGGTCTGCGTCTTCGGCATGTCCTCGAGGCGCACCTCTGCGGTCGTGAATTTCAGTCGGCCGTCGTAGACGTAGCCGGTCTCGCCCTCGGCGCACGACACCGTGATCTCCTGGCCGTCGTGCAGCTTGTGCGTGGCCTCGCCCGTGCCGACGATCGCGGGCACGCCGAGCTCGCGGCTCACGATCGCCGCGTGTGACGTGCGCCCGCCGTGGTCGGTGACTATCGCCGAGGCGCGCCGCATGATCGGCACCCAGTCCGGGTCGGTCATCCCCGTGACGAGCACGGCGCCGTCCTCGAAGCGGTCCATCTCCCGCGGGTTGCGGATCACGAGCGCCTTCCCCGCTGCGATGGCCGAGCCGATTGCGATGCCCTTGAGCAGCTGCTGCCCGCGCTCCTCCAGCCGGTAGGTGTTCAACGGCGCGGTCGCCCGCTGCGACTGCACGGTTTCCGGCCGGGCCTGCACGATGAACAACTCGCCGGTCTGGCCGTCCTTCGCCCACTCGGTGTCCATCGGCCGACCGTAGTGGCGCTCGATCGCCGCACCCCACCGCGCCAGCGCGAGGATCTCGTCGTCGGACAGCACCCACGCGCGGCGCTCGTCCTCGGAGGTGTCGACCGAGCGCGTCGCATGGCCGCCGTCGGCGTAGACGATCTTGCGCGCCTTCCCGCCGAGGACCTTCTCGACGATCGGCCGCAACTTCGCGTCGCCGAGCAGCGGGGTGAAGACGCGGTATTCGTCGGGGTTCACCGTCCCCTGCACCACAGTCTCCCCGAGGCCCCAGTTCGCGTTGATCACGATCATGTTCGGGAAGCCGGTCTCGGTGTCGATCGTGAACATCACGCCGGCGCCCGCGAGGTCGGAGCGCACCATCTTCTGCACGCCGATCGACAGTGCGACCTTGAGCTGGTCGAAACCCTGGTCCTGCCGGTAGGCGATCGCCCGGTCGGTGAACAGCGACGCGTAGCACCGGCGGCACGCGCTCAGCAGCTCCTCCTCGCCCACGGTGTTGAGGAACGTCTCCTGCTGCCCCGCGAAGCTCGCGCTCGGCAGATCCTCCGCCGTCGCCGAGGACCGCACTGCCACGTCCGCCTCTTCCACGCGGTAGCGCTGCGACAGGTCGCGGTAGGCCGCGCGGATCTCCTCGGCGACCTGCTCGGGGACGCGGCCGCGGCTGAAGAGGCGCCGCACCTTCGCGCCAGCCTCGCGAAGCGCGAGCGTGCCGTCCGCCCACTGGCCGAGGACGTCGCGGATCTGGTCGCGGATCCCGTTCTCGTCAACGAACGCCCAGTACGCGTCCGCGGTGGTGGCGAAGCCGTCCGGCACGCGCACGTCCTCGCCGCGCAGCCCGCGCATCAGCTCGCCCAGCGACGCGTTCTTCCCGCCGACGACCGGCACGTCCTCGTTCGACACATCTGCGAACCACCGCACGTACGCCATCGGTGCCTCCTTGATAGTGGGTGCCGGGATGTTCTCGGGATCGGGCAGGCATAGCGGGCAGATCGGATGCCTGCGCGTCCCCGCACTGCGGGACGTTGATCTCGACCGGCCCCCAGTACTCGGACTCGTCGCGATTCACGCCCACGAAGTCGTCCTCGAGCACGACGCGCGTTTCGCCCCGCTGCGTGTGGACGAGCACCCGTTCGCACGTCTGGAGCATGATCGTGAAGCCCATGCCGAGGGATTGGGCGGTCGAGAAGCCGGGCACAAGGGTCGCCTTCGCCAGGTAGCGGAAGTCGATGCCCTGACCGTGGTCGACCACAACCGCCTGCAACCCGAAGCGCGTCACCCGCAGCTCCCACATGCCGCCGTCGGCGTGCTTGAGCGCGTTCGTGGTCGCCTCAGAGACCGCGAGGACGAAATCCTCCGGCTTTGGGACGTGCCGCTCGAGGTCGGCCATCACGGTGCTGATCTGGGTGCGCATGCCGGCAAGCTCTCCAGGTTCGTCGAACGCGACGGGACCGCATACGCGCAATCCGAGCGCCGCGGCGAGCTCATCGCGCGTGAGCAGGATGAGCCGCCCCCCGGTCACGGCGTCGAGCGCGTCAGCGTACGCGCGTCGAATCTCCTCCTGCTGGCGCAGCGCGCTCTGTCGGCCCTCGGCGGCCCGGTAGGCGAGGTCATCGAGCAGGATGTTGACAGCGAGTGCGAGCCGCGTCGCCGTGTCGTCGAGACAAGGCTCGTCGGGCACGGGAATGCGGGCGCCGCTGTCCCCTACTGAAGCGGCCGAGATCACGGCGAAGATGTCGTCGAAGGTGGGTGCCGCCGTCATGCGCCGATCCCTACCGACCGTAACCAGGCGCGTGCGTCCGCCTCAACGGCGAACGGACGCACCTGCACCCGGATGCCCAGGGCGAACATCTCCGTCGCGACGCGGATCACGGGACTCACATTGAACAGTGCGACGTAGCCGTCCTGTCGGTGGTCCCGGAAGAACGAACCCCAGACAGCCCGGAACTCGGCGTCCACCGCGACGAGATTGGCGGCGTCGACTAGCAGTCCGAAGGCATCTCCACCCGTGCCCACGTCCCCCCGCAACTCGGAGACGAGCGTCGCGCCCAGCTCGCGCGTGCCGCGCGTATCGTGCGCGAAGGTCAAGAAGGCGAGCCGCGAATCGGAATCCCACGTCATCTCGGCTTGCTCGTGCCGCACTGCGTCCATCGCGCCCACCGCCTCGGACAGCCGTGAACTCACTCGACCGGTACTTACCCGCGTGGGTAGGTACAGCCCGACATAACGCATTGGAGGTGGAGCATGGACCGCAGCGACAGGATCATCTTCGTCGCGGGGGCGACCGGGCATCAGGGTGGCGCCTCGGCGAGACATCTGTTGGCCGAAGGGTGGCGCGTGCGCGCCCTCACCCGCGACCCGAGCCAGCCCTCGGCTCGCGCGCTCGCCGACCTCGGTGCCGAGGTCGTACGCGGCGATCTCACCGATCGCGCGTCCCTCGGCCGGCTGCTGCACGGCATGTACGGCGTGCACAGCGTGGAGACAGCGCGCGAGGGTGGGCCCGACGTGGAGATGGAGGAGGGCCGCAACCTCGCGGACGCCGCGAAGGAAGCCGGCGTCCACCACTTCGTGTACAGCTCGGTGAACGGTGCTCACAACCCCGACTCGCCGAGGTCGTGGGTGCAGTCGAAGCACGAGCTCGAGCAGTACATCGCGAACATCGGATTGCCGTGGACGGTATGGCGGCCGTCGACGTTCATGGAGAACTACCTTCGGCAGCGCGAGAGCATCGTGGGCGACGGCATCCTCCGCGGCGCCGAGCCGCCGGACCTGCTGAGGCAGATGATCGCCGTGGACGACATCGGCCGCTTCGTCGCGCTCGCGTTCGCCGACCGCGAGACGTGGCTGCACAAGGCGACCGAGATCGCCGGCGACCGCATGCCGATGGCCGAGGTGGCGCAGGTATTCGGGAACGCGCTCGGGCGTGACGTGCGCTACGAGCAGACGCCGCTGCCCGAGGGCATGCCCGCGCCGACGCCACCGCCCGTGATCGTCGACCTCTACGACATGCGAACGCTGGTGCCCGAGTTGAAGACGCTCGAGGAGTGGGCGGCGAACCTCGATTGGCACCAGGAGATGGCCGGCGCGGGACGGGTCGGCGGACGACTCGCGAACAGGTACTAGCGACGGCACGCGGGAATCGCTACTCGCTTCGCTTCCACGGCGTCTTCATGCGGACGCTGACGCCTGCAATGACGCCCCGGCGCGGCACGTAGACATCTATGCGGTACGGCGGCGCGCTCGCCATCGCGCCCTCGAATTGCCGAAGCGCGACGCCCACTCCTTCGACCGCATAGGTGGTCTCTTCGGTCACGTGGCCGACCACCGTGCCGACGCCCGTTCCCTTGAGGACGAAGCGACTCGCGGGCGTGATGCCGCGGGACGGCATCTCGACGAAGTCGAGGCCTCGATGTACGCCGGCGGGGATCGAACGTGTCGGTTCCCGACTCGGCGGACGGCGGACAACCAGGATGGCGCATGCCGTAACGGCGGTGATAACGACAGCGACGAACACGAGCGTCTGAAGACGACGCATCTTTCCACCTCCCGACAGCAGCCTGCGAGCGAAGAAGCGGGGCAGGGGTACCCCGCTTCAACTCCAACTCGGAACCCTCGTCAGCTGTTGTAGAAGGTGATCTGGTCCGCGACCTTCACGTAGTCCTGGTGCCAGTAGACGTTGTCGTTGTTGTAGCGGCCGTAGTTGTTCCGAACGTAGCCGGCCGGATCGGACGCCGTGTGCCACACCCCATCACACGTCTTGTACTTCACGGTGAGGTTGCACGTGTTGTACAGGAACGTCCGACTCGTGCCGTAGAAATCCTTGTGGTTCGCATAGTTCGAGGCCACGTTCGTGAAGTTCCCGTACGAACGTTCGGCGCCGAGGGCGAGCGCGGCGGTCGCGAAGACGAGCAGCAACGCAAAGGAGACAACGGAAAGCCATCGACTCTTCAAGGTGAGCCCCTTCTCACTAGAAGACGGATTCTGATGGCTGGCCAGCGCAAGAGGAGCGTACCGGGCGCGCCCGAGGACAGCGCAAGCCCACTACCGGCGACCGGCCGGGGCGAGAGCGCCGAAAGGAAGGCAAGCGGGTGTTGGCCGACAACCTCGCTGCGGATACTACGGCTGCACGTCAACGGAGAGCGGCGATGCGACCTTACGCAGGACGGTGTAGCCGAGCACGAGTGCCATCCCGTACGAGACGGAGACCGCCAGCATCATCGGGTGCGCGAGCGGGTCGACGAGCCGGTGCGCGATGACGCGCGCCAGCGGCAGCGGTGCCGTCACGATGTCCCAGCTGTTCCATCGCAAGACCCTGCCGAGATAGACGCCGAAGCCGCACAGGAACAGCGACCCCGACGCGACCCAGGCGGACAGCCTCGGCCCGTAACGGCGGGCGAGCGCGACCTGCACGTCCGCGACCGACGCGTACCCGAGGAGTAGCCCCGTTGCGGCGTACGAGGCGAGCAGCACGAAGTCGAACCACACGGGCAGCGGCGGACGAGATCGCAGATGCACGAAGTCGGTCACGATGTACGGCGCGTTCGGCAGGAAGCACAGCCACACCACGAACGCGGCGAAGGACGGGAGCCGCGTGCGCGCCTGGGACAGAGCGCCGAACAGGAGCGCGGCGAGCGCGGGGACCACCGCGAGGCCGAGGTTCCAGATCAGGAAGGCGTATGTGAGGTCTCCCGACCGCCACACCCGCGCCGCGAGGAGCGCGACGCACCATGCGACAAGGATGAGGCACACCTGCAGCCGTTTGGCGCTCGCGGTCATATCGCTCCCATCGGTCGCCGGGTCTCCTCGGAGTATCGCCAAGCCGGCGACGGCCTCACGCCATCGGCACCCGCCCGTTACGGCGCCGTCATCTGGCATCCGCTGAGCGTTCGCGACCGCGATTTGACGCGGCCGTCGCGCGCACACGGGTATCTCCTCCGGACGACACCCCCACCGGAGGTCCCCATGCGCCTCACGTTCCTCGGCACGCGCGGCAACATCCGTGTCTCGAGCGCGGAGCATCGCTACCACGCGATGCTGCTCGTGGAGGCCGAGGACGTCCGCGTGCTCGTGGACGCCGGCGACGATTGGCGCGGCACCATCGAAGCGTTCGAGCCCGATGCGATCCTGCTGACGCACGCGCATCCCGACCACGCCGGCGCGCTCCGCGACGGCGCGCCGTGCCCGGTGTACGCCACGGCGGCCACCCACGCGCTGCTCGCGCGCTACCCAATCGAGTGGCGCGTCATCGGTCCGGCGGTCCGTGAGCACCTCGGGCCGCTCACGTTCTCCGCGCACCAGGTCGCGCACTCGCTGCGGGCGCCCGCGGTCGGCTACCGGCTGGAGCACCACGCGTCGCACGTGTTCTACGTGCCGGACGTGCTCACGCTCATCGACGCGCGCTCGGCGCTCCTCGGCGTGCAGCTGTATGTCGGCGACGGCGCGACCTACGGGCGGCCGATCGTGCGCGAGCGCGAGGGCGAGGCGTTCGGCCACACGACGATCGAGAGCCAGCTCGGATGGTGCGCCGAGAACGGCGTGCGCAGGGCGATCTTCACGCACTGCGGCTCGCGGGTGGTGCGAGCGGATCCGGCCGAAGTCGAGGCCCGCATCGCGGCGGCCGGCGCGTCGCTCGGAGTCGAGGCCTCGCTGGCTCACGACGGCGACGCGATCGAGGTGGCGGCGGGACACGTGGTGCCCGTGTGAGCGCGCTTACTCGCGGCAGCCGAACGCGCTTGGCGCCTCAGGCGGCGACGCCCACTTCACGAGTCCCATCCCGATCGCGCGCCACAGGTACAGCGACGCGAGGCTCCGATACGGCCGCCAGCGCTCGCCGGCGTCCGCGAGCTCGTCGCGCGATGCCGGGCGCCCCAGGCCGAGGAGCCAGCCCGCGGCGCGCAGGAGGCCGGCGTCGTCGAGCGCGAGGACGTCGGGGCGGTTCAGCGCGAATATGAGGAACATCTCCGCGCTCCATCGGCCGATACCGCGTACCTCCGTCACCTGCGCGATCACCTCGTCGTCGGGAAGCGACGGCAGCACAGCGAGGTCGAGGCGGCCGTCGAGCACGCGCGCTGCGAGGTCTTTGAGGTAGCCGGCCTTCGCGCGGGACAGGCCCACCGCCCGCAGCTCGTCCTCGTCGAGCGCCACGAGCGTCTCCGGCTCCATGTCGCCCAGTGCGAGCAGGCGGTCGAAGATCGTGCTAGCCGCCGCCATCGACAACTGCTGCCCGACGATCGAGCGTGCGAGCGCGAAGAACGGCTCGCGGAACGGTGGCAGCTCCAGCGGTCCGACGGCGGCCACGAGCGTCCCCATTCGCTCGGGGTCGTTCTCGGCGAGGATCTCGTGCGGCTGCTTTGCGCTCATATCAGCAGCCTACCCGACCCGGCGCCCGTTTGCCTTCCCGAACGCGTACCGGACCGCGCCCTTCGCGCAGCCGTCGACGCACGTCCCGCACAGGGTGCATTCGGTGTGGAACGCGTCGCCCCGCTGGACCATCTCCCGCACGGGCAGGCTCATCGGACACACGCGCTCGCAGCTGCCGCACGACGTGCACGCAGCCCGATCGCCGGAAAGGCGCAGCATCGGGAGGTGCAGGCTCCGCCCGATCCCCGCGCCAACGATGCCCCACACGCCGAACGGACAGAAGTAGTGGCAGAACCCACGCTTGCCGAGGAGTGTCGGCGCGAGCGTCACGCCCACCAGCGCGAAGTAGACGATGAGGTTCGTCGGCGAATCGACGCTCACGACGTGCTCCGTCATGTAGAGGAGGTCGATGCGCGTCCAACCGCCCGTGGCGACGGCGAACGCGATGACTGCGCCGATCCACGCGATCCACATCGCGTACTTGACCCACCGCAGGTAGCGCACGCGGCGCGTCGGCGCGTCGGACACCTTCTCCCAGGCGGTCTGCAGCCCGTTGAACGGGCAGCCGTAGCCGCAGAACGCTCGGCCAACGACCAGCGACGTCAGGAATACCCCGGCCCACAGGAACAGTGAGAACGTCGCCACCCGCGACGCTGTTCCCTCGGTCATCAGCGCTGGTGAGTAGTAGTTGAGGGTGATCGGGAGCAGCAGGAAGAAGCCGAGGATCAGCCCGCGGCGCAGACCCTGACGACGCGGTCTCACGATCGAACTTCCTGTGCGTACCGCCGATACCGGAGCGGAGCGTCGGCCCGCTGCTGCCTCGCCTGCAGTCGCCAGCTCAGGCCGCCGACGGCGACATACAGCCACGCGGGGAACGTCGGGCGCGCGAACGCGGCGGCAACGGCGTCGGGCACGGCCTCGCCGGCCGCGAGCGCGTCTGCGGCGACGTCCAGCGACGGCAGGGCGCGCGCGATCGGCGAGTGCTCGATTCCCGCTTCGCCCACCGACGGCCCCATGCCGAACGCGAGCGCGCCCGTCCACGTCACGCCAACCTCGCGCGCGAAGTTGCGGCACACCTCGATCGACGACGCGCAATGCGCCGCCTCGGGAAAGCCGCACTGCGTCAGCACGACGAGCCGCTGTCCCTCGCGGCGGGGGCCACGCTCGGACCACTCCTGAAGGAATCGCGTGACCGGAGCGGGGAGCGTATCCACGTAGACGGGGAACGACAGCACGACCAGTTCGGCGTCGGCGATGCCATCGAAGAGCGCCGTGAGGTCGACGTCGAATCGCGTGGGGATGCGCTCGGCGAGCGTTCCCCAGCCGCGCGCGGCGAGCCGCGAAATCAGAGCGTCGCCGATGGCGCGGGAAGCGCTCTTCCGCGACTTCGGACTGCCGACGAGCAGGAGCGCCCGGCTCACGCCGCCACCCCCGTCCGAACGCCGATCGCGTCCAGCGCCGCTCGCACGGCGCCTGCCGCGTCGTCTTCGGCGGCGATGACGCTCACCGAGTGGGCGGGAGCATGGAGGTTGATCGCGTTGCGCTCGACGAGCGTCTCGAACGTCCGATCCGTCGCGGCTTCGTGCCGCTCGACGGTCCCGATCGCCACTAACGCCGGATGCCGAGGATAGCGCTGCACGTGGTGGACTTCACCGCGAATCATCGTGAAGAACGGCAGCAACAGACCGATCATCCGGTCCATCACGCGCTTCGTCCGCCAGTCGTAGGTGCCGAACCTCACGGGTCCGACCACCGCGTACACGTCGGCGTCGATGACCTTCGCGGCCACGCGACGAGCGTCGTCGTCGATCACGCACTCCCCGGGATGCTTCGTCCAACACCCGAAACAGCCCGCGCACGCCCGTACGTCCAGCTGCCGGGCGACGAGGCGCTCCACGTCGTGTCCACCATCACGCAGCGCCCGGAACATCTCGTCGACGACCCGAGCACCGGCTGCGTCCCCCGCGAGCGATCCGTCCAGCAAGACCACCCTCATCGCTGTCCATCCCTTTCGTCCCTCGGCTTGCCGACGCCCATCACGCTCAGGACGTCACGCGCCAACGGCTCCAATCCGTTCGACGCTTGCGGCAGATACTGCAGCGGCCCGGTACGCCACAGCTGCACGAGCCCGTGCACCAGCGACCAGAGGTGCACGCCGAGGAGCATCGGATCGCCGTCGGGCAGCACACCTGCCGCCTGGCCGGCGACGACCGCTCGCAGCAGCCGCTTCCACGTGTCGCCGGACGCCTCTTCGGTCTGCGGAGGCGGCTCGGAGGACGTCGCGATCTCCGGCGCGCTCATCGCCGCGTAGTAATCGGGGCGCTCGACGGCGAAGGTCACGTAGGCCGTCCCGATGCCGAGCAGGCGAGCACCGGCATCGTCGCCTGCCGCCTTCTCGGCGGCGGCCATTCGCTCGTCCATGAGTGCCATGCCCTCATGCGCGAGCGCGTGGATGAGTGCCGCCTTGTCGGCGAAGTGGTGGTATGGCGCGGTGTGCGAAACGCCGAGCGCAGCCGCGACCTCGCGCAGCGACAGCGCCGCGACACCCTTCTCGCCGACGACCCGCAGCGCCTCGTCCATGAGTGCGCGCTTCAGGTTGCCGTGGTGGTACTTGGTCTTGGCGCTCACCGTGGACTTCCTTCCTGTCGTCCACGGTATCTTGCCACTGTCAACTTAGCGGTGTCAACATTGAGTCAGCGCCTTTGGGGGTTCCCGGACGGGCATTCGGCGAGCGGCGGCCGTAGCCGTGCTACCATCGGCTCTCCCCTTCCCGGAGCCGCCGATGTCCCGACGTACCGACAGCATGCTCGCGGGCGCGAAGGACGTCGCGCCGATCCTGCTCGGCATCGTGCCGTTCGGGCTCGTCGCGGGCGCCGCCGTGATCTCCGCGGGCTTCGGCGTCGCCGAAGCCATGGGCATGTCGCTGCTCGTGAACGCCGGCGCATCGCAGATCGCCGCGACCACGCTGTTCGCCGAGCGCGCGCCGCTGGCGGTGGCGCTCGGCACGGCGCTCGTCGTCAACGCCAGGATGTTCATCTACTCGACGTCGATCGCGCCCGTCCTCGGCGAGGCACCGGACCGGCTGCGGCCGCTGCTCGGGCACATGCTCGTCGATCAGAACTACGCGTCGACGATGACCAAGGGGCGTTTCCGCGAAGGCGTGGACGTCGTGGCGTACTACATCGGCGCGTGGCTCGCGCTCGCGAGCGTCTGGCAGCTCTCGACGATCGCTGGCGCAGTGCTCGGCCCGTTCATCCCGGCGTCGTGGGGCCTCGACTTCGCCGTGCCGCTCGTGTTCCTCGCGATGCTGGCGCCCGCACTCAAGGGCCGCATCGCCATCGAGGTCGCCGTCGCGACCGCCATCGCCGCCGCGATCCTCGTGCCGCTCCTCCCGATGCAGACCGGCCTGCTCGCCGCGATGCTCATCGGAATGGCGTGGGGCGGTTTGCGCGGCGTCGAGTCGTCCCCCGTCGAGCCCGCCGAGGAGGAGGCGACGTGAGCGCCGTTCTCGCCTTCTGGGTGCTCATCGTGGTGCTCGCGATCGGCACGTGGCTGATGCGCAGCCTGCCAATCATGGCGCACGGCCACGTGGCAACACCGCCCTGGGCCGAGCGCCTGCTCCGACACGTCCCGGTCGTGGCGCTGACCGCGCTGGTTGTGCCCGGAGCACTCTATTTGAAGGACCACGCGGGCGCTTACCACTTCGCACCCGAGCGCCTGCTCGCCGCAGCTGCCGCGATGCTCGTCGCGCTGAAGACCAGGAACGTCGCCGCCACCCTCGTCGTCGGCATGGTCGCCCTGTGGATGGCGCAAGCGGCGGTGCACGCGCTGGCGTAGCCGTCCGTCATCGGCGTAGCAGGGAATACCATCTCTCGGAGGTGGTTGCCGTGGCGGATACCACGACGTTCGAAGCGACGATCGAACAGACGCAGCCGATGACGGTCGCGTTGCAGGCGTTCGAGGGTTCCTACGACCTGATCCCGCAGGGATTTCGACGGCTCTACGGCTGGCTCGGCCCGCGTGGGCACGATGTGACCGGACCGCCGATGGGCGTGTACCTCACGAGCCCACCGACGCCCGACGCCGCCGCCCGATTCGAAGTCTGGGTACCGATCGAGGACGCGGCGACGGTCTTCGGCCCAGACGAATCGGGGCTCGGCATACGGCAGGTGGAGGCGATGGATGTCGCGCGGACCCGGCACGTCGGACCGTACGACCAGATCGGCCTGACGTACGGCAAGCTGCAGCAGTGGATCGCCGACCACAACTACGAGATCGCCGGCCCTCCGATGGAGATCTACCTCTCCCCCCCGGACACCCCGCCGGAACAAATCACGACCGAGGTCCTGATCCCGGTCCGCGAGAAGTAGGCACCGCGATACCCGTTCGACCTCGCCGACGAGAAAGCTCGGGCACCCCCGTCTCCTCGGCGTATGGGTATGATTACCAGCGCACTCTCACTTGGTATCCTGCCTGCATCTACCCGCACTCATCCGAGGACCGGAGACTCACATGGCGGACGAACCCGGCGCGGAGCGCGTCGGCGGTCTGGGGCGCGACTCGCGCCTGAAGCGCTACGACGACGTGCGCGACATGATCGGCGACATCGAGAATCCCACCCCGCTGGTGGCGCTGCGCCGCATGCTCGCCGACGAGGACGTCACGCTGTACCTGAAGCTCGAGTGGATGAACCCGTTCGGCTCGGTGAAGGACCGCGCGGCGAAGTGGATGCTCGAGGGGCTGCAGCGTCGAGGCGAGCTCCGAGACGCGATCATTGAGGCCACCTCGGGAAACACCGGGATCGCGCTCGCAGCGATCGCGACGCTCATGGGGCGCCGAATGGTGACGACCGTCCCGCACAACATGCCGATCGAAAAGGAAGCCCTGCTGCGCATCCTCGGCGCGGAGGTCGTGCACACGGAGCCGGATTCGTCGCGACACCCGATGGACGTCGCGTTCTCGCTCGCCGAGGAGATGTGCGCGAAGGACCCTGCGCTGGTGATGCCGGACCAGTACGGCAACAGCGACAACTCGCTGGCGCACTACGAATCGACCGGTCCGGAGATCTGGGCGCAGACAGACGGGAAGATCGACTACTTCTTCGCTGGCATCGGAACGGGTGGAACGGTGACCGGCGTCGGGCGGTACCTGAAGGAGCAGAACCCGGAGATCCGCGTGATCGCCATCGAGCCGGTGCCCGGTCACCACATCTCCGGACTGAAGAACCTGGAGGAGACTGCGGAGCCGACGGTGCTCGACCGCTCCGTGATCGACGAGATCATCTACGTCGACGACGCGATGACGCGTGCGATGATGCGCCGGGCGTACCGCGAGGACGCGCTGATGATCGGTTCGTCCTCGGCGGCGATACTCGCGGGTGCGATCCCGTGGCTGCACCGGAAGCGCGGCGTCGCGGTTGCCATCTCGCCGGACAGCGGACAGAAGGCCGCCAGCTATCTCGTGCAGGTCGTGGAGTCCGAGGACTAGCTCCCGATTCTCCGGCGCCCCGGTGCCTCCTGCGGGTATCAGTCCGCAAGGAGGTAGCCATGCAGATCACCCTCATCACGCACAGTTGCACCCTCGTCGAGGGCGGCGGCGTCCGCGCGCTCGTCGATCCGCTGTTCGGCCTCGGCGGGCCGCTGGAGGGTCGCGTCCAACCGGCCATCCGCGCGCAGGACCTCGCCGACGTCGACCTCGTGCTCGTCACGCACGCCCACCCGGACCACCTCGATCCCGGCTTCTTCGCGCTCACACAGCCGGACCTCCCGGTCCTCGTGCCCGCCGGCTTCGAGTGGCCGGAGTGGCAGCCGCCCCTTGAGGCCGCCGAGGAACTCACGCTCTGGGAGTCTCGGTCGTTCACCTCGCATGGCGAGGACCTGACGGTGACGTGCGTCCCGGCGACCCACGGCGGCCTCTCGTGCGGCTATGTGGTGGAGGCCGACGATTGCGCGCTCTACATCGCTGGCGACACGCACCTCGACGAAGCGATGCGTGAGATCGGCGAGCGCTGGACCCTCGACCTCGCGCTGCTGCCGGAGCGCCCCCGCCCCGACATCCCGGTGCTGGATGTCGCCGAGGCGGTGGCCGCAACCGCGGCGCTGCACCCCTCGGCGGTGGCGTTCTACCATCGCGGTTACGGACCGCCGGTCGACGGCATCGTCGAGCCGGGCGACGAGTACGTCGAGGCGCTCCAGGCAGAGACGCCGGACGTGTCGGTGACCGTCGCGGAGCCCGGCGAGACCCTGGTCGTGTAGCGCGTCGGCGAGCGGCTGCTGCAGCCCGCCTTCGTTCCCGTATGCTCGTCGAAACCGGGACGAAGGGGGTCCGCATGCTCGAGCAGTGGCGGCAGGTGGCGACGGCGCAGGCCGACGACGGCCGCAGAAACCGCGATTTGATCGGCGCCTACCGTCGCGGGTCGCTCGACTTACGAGCAGCGCTCACGGGCATGTCCGCCGAGGAGCTCCGCGCACGTCCGTTCGCGGGCATGATGAGCTCGCTCGAAGTCGTGTGCCACTTGGCCGACTGCGAGCAGTTCCTCGCCGACCGCATGAAGCGGATCGTCGGGACCGACCGGCCGCTGTTGATGGGCATAGACGCGACCCCGTACCTCGAGCGCCTCCGCTACCACGACCGGAACCTGGAAATGCAGCTGCAGCTCGTCGACGTCACGCGACAGCAGATGGCGTCCGATCTCGAGCGGCTCGAGGACGAGGCGTGGGAACGCGTCGGCATCCACTCGGAGACCGGGGCGGTCACCCTGCGCCAGGCGCTGCTCCACAGCGTGCGGCACCTCGAGTATCACGTCGAGCGCATCGCCGAGAAGCGCGCGGCCCTGGGCGTGTAGCGGGAGCGTGGCCGACTACGGCGTGAAGTGCCAGGGCATCCCGGTGTAGCGTCCTACGATCATGATCAGCGCCGAGGGCACGAATACGATAGCCACCAATCCCGCGAGCACGGCCCCGATCCACGCCCAGCCGCCGATGAGGCCGAGTTCCACGGCAACCAGCGCGGCGGCCAACCCGATGACCGCGAAGAGTACGAACATCCACAAGGGCGCCGTAACGGCTTCGACGTGCGTGTGCTCGACGTTGCCCGAGGCGTCCCGCGCCTCGACCCCCACGTCGATTCAATTGAATGGGGTCCCGCCTTCCACGTCGAGGTCCAGGACGCGCCGCCCGTCGTGCGGCTCCTCCAAGTGCGCTTCCAGCCCAGGCACGGACTCGACGCGGATGTCCGCCCCGTCCTCGGCCTCGATCGTGTATTTGAGTCGCGTTCCGGGCCAGCCGAACCGCGATGCCGGCTTGGCGCTCACCTGCATGTCGAACCGCCCTCCATCGAAGCGGCGGAGGGGTTATCGACCCTCCTACCGCCGCCGAGACCTGCGCAGCATTCTCCATCCGAGCCAGACGGCTACGCCGGCGACAACCCACGGCCAGCGCGCCTTCCGCACCGGCTGCACCGACTCCTCGTAGCGTTCGCGTTCGGGCGGGGTCATCGGCTCGGGCCACGGGGTATCGCCCTCGGACGCCTCGGGCATTGTGGGCATCCACGTCTGCCCGACGTGGGCGACGAGGAAGTCCTCCTCGATCGTCTCGGGCTCGGACGGCGGCAGCCCGGTCGCCGGTGGCTGCGCGAACTCGGGCTTCGGGGGCGCGGTGGGCAACCACCCGTGCGGCTCTCCGCCGACCTTCAACTCCTGCGACTGCGTCATCTCGGCCTCCTGGGTCGCCTCCTCCGTCGTGCCCGCCGCCGCACCCACCGGCGCCTCCATCCCGATCGGCGTCAATCGAGCGCGCGGCGGCATGCGATACACCACGGTGTCGCCCTCGAAGTGCGCGTCCGTGCTCCGCAAGTCGAGGTCGCTCCCGCCGAGGATCGTCGCCGCGCGCTCAGCGTCCTGGGGCAGCACGACGACGTCGGCCGCGATCGCCCACGGCGGCGGCGGGAGCAGTCCCTGCTCGTCGGCCACGTCACCCGTAGCGATGAGGAGGTCGAAGGCATCGTCAGGGCTGATGCCATCGACGACGCGGATCGGAACCGTCTCCTCGGCGCCTGAATCCGCGTCGCGCAGTTCGATGCCGTGCCACCGCAGCTGCTCGTACCGATCGCCCTGCGCGAGCACGGTTACGTCGTGGTCCTCGAGCGCGAGTTCGGCAGCGAGCAGACCGGCGAACGCGTCGGTACCGAGCATCAGGATCCGCATGGTTCCCTCCCGTCAGGTGGCGACGTGAAGGTACGTTCCCATCGTCGGATGTCCACGACCTCGAGCGGCTCGCCGAGCGACTCCTCGGCCAACCGACACAGTGCCTCGGCGACCAGCGGGCGGTGGCAGACCCGGCGACTACGCCGCGGCCTCGGCCTGATGGGCCGTCTCCTTTGCCTTCTGCCTACCGACGAGCTGGGAGCCGGCTAGCGCGCAGGCCCCGTGGAACGCGAACGCGGGCAGCACGCCGACGAACGTCGTGAATCCCTGTGCGGCTGTCGCCACGGACAGCAACGTGAACGCGATTCAAACGAACGCGAGCGCCCGCAGCGTCCAGCCCAGTCCCTTCAGCAACGCCCCCATGTCACGCCACCGCCCTCATCATCAGCCACACACCGAGCGCCCCGGTCCCGATGTGGAACCCGTACGCGCCGACCATCCCGCCCACCTGTCGCGTCCACTCCTCGCCGCGGCGGACCGCCACGGAGATGGAGATCGCTCAAGCGACCGACATGAGCAGCGCCAGTACCGCTCCGATCCACCACAACATCGTGCCCTCCCTCCCGCCGCCCGGTCCCTTCGGGCGGCGACGCTATCCCAGAAACCGCCGCACGCCCGCCGCGACGGCCTCGTCGGCGGTTAGCGCGGGGTCGCTACGCATCAGCAAGACGTACTCGAGCACCAACTTGCCGAGGAGCGCGTTCGCGAGTTCCGAATCCGGGAACGTGAACTCCCCCGCCTCGATGCCGCCTCCGATCAAGTCTCGCATCACGGCGGTCGTCGCCGCCGTGAAGGCCTCGCCGGCCACCTCGTACTCCTGGTACCACTCGGCGTGCGTCGTCTCGACGATGTGCTGCCGCGCCCCCGCGATCACCATGCGCATCAGCGCCTCGACCTTCTCGCCCCAGCTCGGCAGGTCCGCGACCGCCTTGGCGAGCTCGCGTCGCGAGTCCACCGCGATCCGCTCGACGACATACGCGAACAGGTCCCGCTTGGTGCCGAAGTGCTCGTAGATCGTCTTCTTTGAGATCTTCAACTCAGCGGCGACCGCCTCGATGCTCGTCTTGGCGTAACCGAAGCGCGCCACATGGCGTTCGAATACATCGGCGATCTGCTCTTTGCTCGCGGGCACGTGAGGCGACCTCATCCTGCGTCGTGTGTATACGCTATCCGTTTCGCGTTTACTGTACCCGATGCGACGCGAGAGTCAATCCTCGATGTCCCAATCCCTCCGCCGATGCAGCCGTTAGGGCGTGACTGTCACACGTAGGAACGATCGTTCCTATGTGTCAGAGGGATTGCGGAAGGGGGCCCGAGGGGTGGGAGAAACCCCGCCTACGCCGGCTGCAGGTACTTCTCGCGCATGCGGGCGAGCATCTCGTGGAACGCCTCGTGGCGCCCTTCGCCGACGACCTCACGCTCGATGCGATCGTAGCCATCGACCAGGCGCTCCTGCGTGTACTCAGGCAGCTGTTCGAGCGCCTGCGGGTACAGCACGTCCTCCTCGAGCGCGATGTGCCGCCGCAATAGCTCCGCGTATCCGTGCAGGTCGCGTGCGATCTGGTAGCCGAGCGCCTGGTCGCCACGCGAGTAGCGTTCGATCTCCTCGGCGATGCGGCCCACGTACTCGCGACCCATGACGTGCTCCTGCTCGAGTTCGGTGACCAGGTCGGCCGTCCCGGTCATGGCGGCGCTCGTCATGGCAGGGAAGAGCAGGCCCTCCTCCTTCTCGTGGTGGCACTGATCCACGAAGGTGCGAAGGAAGGCGAGTGCGGCTTGCAGGTCCTCCGGCGGGACCGGTTCGTTCTCATCGAAGCGCTCCTGCATCGCGTCGAGAATGTCGAGCATCTGCAGCACGCCGCGATGCTCCGCCCGAAGGTCCGCCACACAGTCCGCCATCCCGGCCGCCCCCTTCCGCCATCGCTCCGGCCACTGCCGGTGCTGCTGCTCAGGGGATACCCGTCGCAGCTGTCGCCAACGCAAGGGGGTATCACCCCTCAGGAGGAGGTCGGCGGCATGTGCAGCGAACACGAGGGCAAGATCGACTGGGCGTGGGAGAACCTGCGTCAGCCCATGCCGTTGCCGAGGAAGCTCCACCTCCTCGCACGCAACGTCTCGCGCCGGCTGTTCCCTCCCTCGACGTGCTGCGGCCACCCGGGCGAGCCGGGCTGTTGAGAGCCGCCCCCGGGCGCCGTGAGCGACCGCGACCCCATTGAGTGAATCCCTGTCCGAACAGCACGACGGCCCCGCACTTCTGCAGGGCCGTCGGATGTGGTGCTATGAGAATCGCGTCTACGCGCTCTTCTTCATGACCGAGGCCAGCGTGCCGACCACGACGTCGACGAATCGCGCGAACGTCTGCTGGAACTGGCCGATCTCGTCGGACTTTCCGTCAGGCGTGTAGTGCGCATCGAACGCACCCCCGGCGATGCGCATCGTCATGTCCTCCATGCCGGCCACCATCGTCTTGAGCCGCTTGAACACGAGCACGTCGAGCATCGCGCCGATGAGCAGCGTCGCCAGCAGCAGGCCGATCGCGATGATCACGAGCGTGCGGATGAGCGAGCCTTTGTCGGCGCTGGCCGCGGCCGTGATGTCCTGAATCGAGTACAGCACGCCGATGGGCTTGCCGCTGGCGTCGACGATCGGCTGCACAGCGTGCGCCCGGCTGCGGGAGTCCGTGCTCCACGACACCTGCCAGAAGTCGCCCGTGCCCTTGACCGTCCCGTGGCAGGTGCGCGAGCAGGAGCCATTCTCGATGCCGACGAACTTGCCGATCTCCGGAATCGAGTCCGCCGCGGCCTCCAGCTTGATCTTCTCAGAAGATGCGTCGTTCGTTGACGCCGCGAGGACGTAGTTGTCGCGCTCGCTCCAGTCGTTGGCCTGGCCCTTCGCAGCGCGAGTCTTCTCGTACGCCTTCTCGTCGAGGCCGTCCTTGCTCACGAGCAGCCCGTACTCGTTGCCCGTGATGTCCTTCATGCGCTGTGCGAACGCCGGGGCGTCCTTCAGCAGCGTCTTCGAGTCCAACTTGATGCCGTTATGATTCGCGATATCGTTCCACGCCCCCGCCGACACCTTCGTCGCCTCGCGGGCCTTGATCTCGAGACCGCCCGAGAACGACTGGTGCAGGTACACCGCCGTGACCACGGCGCCCGCCAGGTTCACGAGAACGATACTCGCCAGCAGCCGCGTGCGGATCGACACGTTCTTCATCCGCGCTCCTTCCGTCTCAGCGCACTCGGCGCCGCCCACCCCATAATTCCTCGGCCCTCACGGCCGCCCGATCCGTTCTGCTAGTACACGCGAAGCGTTACCGCCCGCGATGTCGACCCTGTGTGACTCACATCTCCGCCGAAGACCGCGCGGACGCTGTATGCGCCGGTGCTCCTGGGACGCCACGACAGCGCGTAGCGGCTGTTCGTATCGATCCTGCGGACGGCAAGTGTGCGCCACGCCGCCGTGCCGATGCGGTACTGGATCGTCACGGTCCGTCCGGCATGCCTCGGGCTCACGCCACCGCTGATCGCGACCGCCGCGCCGCTGCGAACCGAGCGCGCCGACAGCGCGATGCTCGTCGTCGAGCCCATCGTGACTCTCCGCGTGACGGAGATGATCGCCGCGCCACCAAGGGGTCGCCACACCACCCGGTAGCTCGTCGTACCCGTCGGCGTCATGCCGTAGGCGAAGCCGCCCGTCGCTGTGGTCACTGCGGTGCCGAGCGAGCGCCAGGACGTCGTTCCCGCCGGCATCGCTTCGATCGCCACAGCCTGCCCGATGGCCGGACCCCCGTCGCCGAGAACGAGCCGACCGTACGCCATCGACAGCCCGGACTGGGCGTCGGCGGCTGTCGCGCCGAATTCGGCGAAGCGCGCGCCGACCGCGTCGGCGAGCAGGGCCGCCTCGTCGAGACCCGCCTTCGCGTACGGGTAGTTGTGCACGCCGTCGCTACCGTCGTTCTCGACGAACCACGTGTTGGTCTGCGCCGCGCCGATCAGCAGCTCGCCGGTCGGCGTTTGGGACGCTGCCCGCGACTTCGCAGCCGTGATCGCCGCGTTCGCCGAGGCGATCCGCGTGTGGATGTCGCTCTGCCATTCGTCGATGCTCGTCTGCAGCTGATCGCGCGAGCGGCTCCGGTGGCACGGCGTGCACGAGTCGCCGAACTCCTGGACGCGCCACGCCTCGGCATTGCCCGGCAGCATCGGCTCGAAGCTGTGGCTCACGCGCGTTTCCCGGGTCATGGGCATGTGGCAGTCCGGACACGTCGTTCCGGCCATGAACTGTCCGGCGGGCGCCACGCCGATCAACCCGTACCCCGAGCGCATCTCCTGGCTGGGGTGGTGCGGGCGCGATCCAGCCGTCGCCGCCTGTCCCTCCGCGATGTTCGCCTTATGGCAGCGGCCGCACAGCTCGTCCTTCGGCAAACGGAGGCCGAGTGCATCGCCCGTCTTCGCGTGGACCGTATGGCACACGGCGCACTCGACGTTGAGCGTGTCGCTCGCGACAGTCGACGGGAACACGCCGATGTCGTTCGTCTGGTACAGGCCTTCCCAGCCGTACCCGAGGCCCTTGAGGAAGCCCTCGCCCGAGTGGCACTTCAGGCAGGAGTCCTTCGCCGACGTGCTCCACAGCTCGCCGTTCTTATACCGCAGCGAGCGGGCGTGCGGCGTGAGCATCCACTCGTTGTAGTAGCTGTGGTGCATCCCCTTGTTGGCGCCGTTCGGGTAGAACTTCGTGTCGCTCGTCGGGATGGTCGGCTGCACGCCGGGCGCGGTCTTGATGTACTGCGTGCCGGCGACGTCGAAGTACTGATCGAGCGCTTCGTCCGGGCTGAAGCCGTTCGGGCTGCTGAACGTGCCGCCCGTGTAGTTCTTTTGCTTGGCAGTCCCGTTCACGTGGCACTGACCGCATGTCTGGCTCTTCAGCACCTGCTTCGTGCGCACGATCTCGACGCCGGTCGCCTCGTGCTCGTCATCGCCGTCGGCCGCCTTACCGGTGCCGTGGCAGCTCTCGCACTGAATGCCCGAGCCGCTGTAGGCCGTCGGCGTCGAATGGGTCATCGCGGCGCCCGACGGCAGCGTGTACGACTTGTCCGAAGGCCGCGTGACACCGGTGAAGTGGCAGCCACCGCACTTCTGGAAGTACGGCGCACCCGTGATCTTCGCCAGCTCCCACGTGCCCTCCTCGGTGGCGAAGCCGAGGCTGTTGGCCATGAGCCAGTCGTCGGCGGGTCCGGCGGCAGGCTGCATCGTGACGCCGCTGGCCAGGACTGCGGGGCCGTCGTTCTTGTACTTGGTCACGTACTCGTGCGTATTGCCGGGCGCACCGACCATCCACTTCATGTCGGTCGGGCCGAAGTTGAACCCGCCGCCGAGCGTCGGCGACGGCCAGAGCGAGGACGTGGCGGCAGGCACGATGCTGGAGGTGGAGACCTGCACGTCGGTCACGAAGCCGCCGTGCGCGGTACCGACGTACGTGCCGACCTGGCGACGACCGGTCAGGCCGCCGTGGCAATCCAAGCACTTCGCTTGTCCCGCGTACACGTAGCCATACGCGTTCGCAGCGAAAGCGGTGCTTGGGATCAGCAGCGCAACGGCAACGGCCGCCAAGAGCAGCTTGCAGTACTTCCTCACGCGTCCGACCCCCCTCAACGTCTCAGGCACGGCGCCTGAGATTCCTTAACTCTCTCTTAATATTCGGCCTAATCGCTCCCGCCTTGAGTGCGGGATTCCAGGTTCACCCTGCGTTGCCGACGTTTGCGCTGCTCGCCACGGAAGACTCCTACGGCCAATAGGTCGCAGTGGGCACGTCCGACGGCGTCGGATGCGAGCTCGGACTGTGCCTGCCGTGGCAGCCACCCGTGATGCACGAATCGGGAGTGAGGTCGCCCGGCGCGACGAAGTCCTTCAGCTTCACGCCGAGGAGCCCGTCGGCGCCCCGCGCGACGTACGGGAACTCGTCGTTCGGCTCGCCGTCGCCGTCGACAGCATGTATGAGCAGCCGTGCGTGCTTCCACGCGTGCGGAATCCGAATGTGGCAGTCGGTGCAGCGCTCGCCGTAGCGCTCGGGGCTCGACGACGGGAAGTTGTCGTGCTCCGCGTGCTGCGCGTGCACCGGATCGCCGCCCGGCTCGTCGCTGCCCGACACGGACCCCCGCTGCATGTTGTGGCACTTGAAGCAGATGACACGTCGCTCTCCCGTGGCATCGAACTGCGACTCGCGCCGTGTCCGGTCCGGATTCGCGTACTCGGTCTGGCTGTATGAGGGATCGATGTAGACCTTCACCGCCGCGCCCTGGGGCCCATTCAGCCCGTCGGGCATCTCGTGACAGTCGTCGCACGTGATCGTCACGCGACGAATCTCACTGTCGGACCCCACGTCGCCAACCACACCCGACCGCAGCCAGCGCGTGGCTCCGCTGTTCGGCGGCAATGCCCACGTGTACGACTCGCCGCCGATGGTGAACTCGCTCTGAGGGAACGCAATCGTGTCGCCGGCGCCAACGACATTAGCCGAGAGCACGTTGTGCCCACCGCCGGCTTCGGCAGTGAAGGCCGCCTTCCATTCCGCGAACGGATCGGCCCACACGGCGCCGTCCGGAAGTTCGGCGGCGTCCGACACGACCTTGTGCGGGGACGCCACGGACGTCGGGCCGTCGGTCGAGTGCCCGCTCGCGTGGCACGCGACACAGCGCTTGTCGCGACCGGCGATGGCCGTCTTGACGCTCGTCAGCGCGGAGAAGGCGCCGCTCCCCGGGTCGTCGGCGTTGTAGTGGCAGACCCGACATGAACTCGAGGCGAAGGCGTCCATGCTCCCGCCGATCAGATAGGGCGAGTGCTCGTCGATCAGGTCCTCCCGATGACAGCCAAAGCAGCCGACGTTCTCGCCCGCCCGGTACGTCACTCCGTCGTGCGCCCCAGAGAGAGCGGCGTCGTGGCTGACGAAGTGCTCGGTGGGCGAGAAGCCGGTGTGGCAACCGGCCGAGGCATCGACGCCGCCGCAGCTCGTGATGCTCGGCTTGGTGGCGCCGCCGTGACAGCCCATTGCGTCGCAGCCATCCGTGCCGTGAAGCCGCGAGAGATCCTCGGTGGGATGGCAACCGGAGCGCATGCAGTAGCCGGGCGAGATGTTGCCCTTGGGATCGATCTCCGTGGGTGCGTGGGCGAGACTGCTTCGGTTGTGGCCGGTCGTGGCCGAGTAACCGGCATGGCACGCCGAGCCCTGGCGCAGGCCGCCGCAGCTGCGGATGTCGGTGCCGTCGATGTCGCCCTTCGGCGCGTGGCAGCCCTGCGCGACGCAGCCGACGCGCCGGTGCAGAACGCGAAGGTCGGCGCTCGCGTGGCAGCCGCTCGCCTCACAGGCACCGCGCTTCGGCGTGCCGTCGATCGTGAGTTCGAGCGCTGCGTGTGCGGTGGCGATCTCCGAGTGCTGCGCGGACACGCCCGGCTTCCCGTGACAGCTCGCGCAAGCGAGATCGCTCATGCGTGCCGGCCAGCCGCTCTTCACGACTCTTGCGGTGGTCGCGTTGTGGTTATGGCAGCCGGTGCAGGCGTTGCCGTCGTTCTTGACGAGGACCGCGTTCGGCCTCGCGTGTTCCGTCCCCAGCGTCGCCGCGTGGCACGTGTCGCACGAGGTCCACACACCGCTCGCCTCGTCGATCAGGATCGCGCCCGTCTGGCGGTCGCCCGCCCGGTGAGCGCTATCGCTGCCGTCGGTGCGCGTGTCCGCGGCGTGCACGAGCGTGGTCGGGCTGTAGGTCTTGTGGCAGGCGCGCCCGGCGCCGCACGTCTTCGCGTCCGGGTTGTAGGCGCCGTTGCCGTCGCGCTTGCTCCTGTCGTGACAGCGGAGGCAGGCGCGGTGGATGTTGCGCGCGGTCGTCGGCGAACCGACTTGCGAGAGGTCCGAGGTGGGGTGGCAACCGGGGCCGCTCGACGCGCACCCCGGGCTCGACGCCGTGTGCGCGCTGGTCGTGTCGTTGGAGTGCGGCGCGGCGATGTCGCCTCGGCCATGGCAAGCGGCGCAGGCGTCGGTGTCGGTCGCCTGCGGCCAGCCCGCAGCGATCACCTTCGCGGCTTGAGGATCGTTGTGGCAGCTTCGGCAGCGGTCTCCCGGGGCGAGCCGCGTGGCCGACGTCGGCAACGCGTGCTCCACGTCGAGGCTCACGCCGTCCGGCTGCATGTCATGGCACTTCCCGCACCCGACGCCACGGTACGTCTCGGCCGCCTGCAGGTCGTTCTCAGGCGAGTGCAGCGTCGCGCCCTTCGCGTGCATCTGGCTCGTCGTCTTGAGCGTCCGGTGGCACGTTCCGCCTGCACCACAGGAGGTCGCCGACGGCTTCACCGCCTGCCGCGTGAGGTCGTGGCACCCGCCCTCGCCCTTCGCGGCCTTGCCGCCGCACGACTTGGGCGCGTCGGCATGGAGCGCGTGGAGGTCGCCTCCCGCGTGACAGCCGACGCCGGTCTCGCCGCAACCGAGCGCACTGCTCGCCTCGGCGCTCGCAACCACCTTGGTCGCGTGCATCGGCGCCGACGAGCCCACCTTGTGACAGTCCTGGCAGCGGTGCTTCTTCCACTTGCCGAGGACCTCCGCCATACCGGCGGTGCGCACGTCGTTGTGGCAGTCGCCGCAGCCGATGTCGAGCCCGTACGGGCTGGCGGCGACCGGCGCGACAGCCGTGTGCGCGGTCTTCAGGTCGCGCGAGTGACAGTCGCCGCACGTCGCCTTCGCCTTGCCGCGCGGCGCCGCTCGAACGACCTCGTCGATCTCCATGCCGGTCGCGGTGTGCGTGGTCTCGCGGTAGTGGCCGCGAGGGTACGGATCGCTCAGCCGGACCGTGTCCGGCGCGTTCTTGATCGTTCCGTCGTGGCACACGGGGCATTCGTGCTCTGCCGGCTTGTGGCACGGGATGCACGACGCGCCCTGGTAGTCGTGGCACGACGTGCACTTCGCCTTCGGGTGGTACTTGTTGAAGTCGGCGTAGGTCTTCTCGCTGCCGTGGCAGCCCTCGCCGGAGTTGGTGCACCCGCTGTCGCGGTCCGCACGGTAGTCGCTCGCGCTGGTGAAGTCGTGATGGGTCTTCGGCGAGGGGTTCACCACCGCCGAGATGACAACGACGACCGCGACGAGTCCGGCGACCGCGAGCTTGATACGCTTCGCGCGCCCGGCCTTGGGATCGGGAGGTGGTGGCGCATAGGGTGAGTAGCCGGCGTACGGCGATTGCTCACCCATCGGCGCGGGTGGGAGTGTGAGCGAGCGGCACGATATCCGCCGCTAGTCGAACGATGCGCCGAGGACTTCTCGGCTTGCCGAGCGCAGGGCGTTCAGCTTCTGCGGATCGTCCGGCTCATCAGGCTCGATGAGTGTGATGATGAATCCGCAGCGCATCGCCAGCGCGCCGCGCGTCTTGAAGACGTCGAGGCCGTTCCGCTCGATGTGTTGCTGCACTCGCTGTGCGTAGTCGTACAACTGCCCCACGAGTAACCCCTCCGTTTTCCCGCAGAAGTGACGGGAAGTGCCCCCATCGCCCCCGCGGTCCATGCGGGCGCTATCCCCGAGCGATGTTAGGGTCGTGTGTAGACCCTTAACCATGCTTAGCACTGAATCTAATCGGCAGGCAATCCCTAGTACTTGAACGCGCGCGACTATTTTGGCGCGGAAGGCGTCCTGCGTCACATGGTTGGGGCGTCGCGGGGCGTGCGGGCTCGGCTGGAATCGGCCGCATCACGCACGACATGCGGGCACGGCTACGCCAGCGGACGGCTCTCCTCGGGCCCCTGGATATCGTCGTCCCCGCCCGTGGGACCCTCGTCCCCGCCCTCGGTTGGCGTGCCCTGCGGCTCGACGACGTCCTGCTCACTCCCGCGGAGTCGCGCCGCCAACTGGTCGAGTTCCGAACTCACGCGGTCCAGGGCAGCCACGATGTGCGGCCGCGCCTTGTCCGCCGCCTGGCGACCGGCCTCGCGCACGGAGGCCGCTGCACGGTCCGCCTCCTCCCGGACACGCTTCGCCTGCGGGGAGGACGTGGACTCGCCGACGACGCGGGATAGGCTCGCACCGAGTTCGCGGAGTCGCTCGCCGACCTCATCCCACGAGGAGCCGGCCGCCGCTTCCTCGGACGCCTGCATCACGCCGAAGACCAGGCCGCCCGGATCGCGCATGTAGGCGTACGTGCCGACCCCTGGGATCTCCTGCCGCTCGCTCACGGCTTCGCCGCCAGCGGCGATCACGCTCGCGATCGCCTCGCCGAGGTTCTCAACGTCGACGGTCAGCACGACCGGCTGGCGGCCGGCGGTGCCGAACGGCGAGATCGCGCCGTTGATGCCGACCTCCTCCTGCGGCCCGGTCGTCGCGAGGTAGTACTCATCGGGCCCGCCCCAAGCCGAGATGTCCCACCCGAATGCTGCCCGGTAGAAGTCGACCAGCCGCTGCGGCTGCTCGTCGAACAGTTCGAAGTGCACGACGCGTCCCATTCGGCGCCTCCTGTCTGGTAGGTCCTGGGTACCATCGTACCCGTAGCCGAGCCGAGTCGCCCCGCCCGACAGGACCGACATGTCCGAGCCCACGATCCCGCCGCATCTCCCCGCGCCTGACGCGGCAGAGCGCGCCGACGTCGCGCGAAGCGTCGTCGGTCTGTTCCCCCTTCAGCCCGGCGCCGTCAAGGCGACGCTCGAATCGCTGCTCGACGACCCGTCGGCGGCAGTGCGGACGGCCGTCGCCGACGCCCTCGACGTCATCGCGCATCGCAACCCTATCGTGGCACTGGACTGGGCCGAGGAGTGGGCGGGCCCGGCGCCGAGTGATGTGCGGGTGCAGTTGCTGCGCCACGGGCTGCGTTCGCTGCGTACGGCCGGCAACGCGCGCGCGTTCCGCGTGACCGACCACGTCGACTACCAGCGCTGACGTCGTCGCGAGAGAGACTCGTCACCTGCTTCGGCCCAAAGCGGGTACATGGGCGACATGACTGCCGACGGATTCAGAAGCGCCGGCCCGGGCATCGGGGCGCGACGCAGCGCTTCCACGGAGATCAGCGCGCAGGAATCGAGCGAGCAGCTGCACCGAGTCCTCGAGCGGATTGCTGACGGCTTCCTCGCGCTCGACGCCGACTGGCGCTTCGTCTACATCAACGGCAGTGGCGAGAGGATCCTCGGCCGGAGCCGGGCCGAGCTGCTCGGCCGGAACGTGTGGGAGGAGTTCGCGGAGGCCCTGCCGACGAAGTTCTACGCCGAGTCGGTTCGTGCGATGCGCGAGCAGCGGCCGGTCGTGTATGAGGACTACTATCCGCCATTCGACCGGTGGTTCGAGGTCCGGGCGTTCCCCGCCGTGGACGGGATCTCGATGTACTTCACCGACGTCACCGAGCGCCGCCTGGCCCAGGCACACCTGCGTCAGGCGCACGAGCTCGCGGACACGCTCAACCGTGTCAACGAGGCGATCAGCGCGCCGTGCGACGTCGACAAGAGCATGCGGATCGCGGTCGCCGAGGCGGCGCGAGCGCTCGGCGCGGACCGCGCCGGGTCGGCGTTGCAGGAGCAGGACGCCTGGCGCATCCGCCACCTGTTCGGGATGCCGTCGGAGTACGAGGGGACGCAGCTCAACGTCGGCGAGATCGAACAGGTGCTGGCCGCGACAGAAGCGCGGCGACCGCTCGTGTGGGACGAGGAGCGGCGCGAGATATCGGTGCCGCCCGAAGTGGCGTCGCGGGGGCTCCACGGGATGCTCATCGTGCCGCTCATCTCGCGCGACGTTCTCCTCGGCGTGCTGCGGTTCGTGTTCACCCATCCCGTGCGGCTCGACGACGCGCAGCTCGACTTCGCGCGGAAGCTCGGCAACTCGGTGTCGCTCGGACTGCGCAACGCGCAACTGCTCGCGGCCGAACGCGCGATCTCCACGACACTGCATACCGCCGCGCTCCAGGTGCCCGAGGAGATTCCCGGCATCGAGTTCACGCACGTGTACTGCTCGGCGAGCGAGTCGGTGCGCGTGGGGGGCGACTTCTTCGATCTGTTCGAGCTCTCCGAGAACTGCATCGGCCTCGTAGTCGGCGACGTGTCCGGCAAGGGGCTGGAGGCCACGGCGGTGGCGTCGCTGGCGAAGAACATGATCCGCGCGTATGCGCTGGAGGGGCACACGCCCGATGTCGTGATGGCAACGACGAACCGAGCGCTGCTCGCATCCTCCGGCGTGGCCGAGTTCGTAACGGCGTTCATCGGCAAGCTGGATGTGCTGACCGGCGAGTTGTCGTACTGCTGCGCTGGTCACCCACGTCCGTTGATCAAGCGCGAGTCGGGGCCGGTCGAGCTGCTCGAGACGAAGTCGCCGCTGGTCGGAGCGTTCGACGGCGCGGAGTTCAGCGCGAACTCGGTCGTGATCGGGCGCGAGGACCTGCTCGTGCTCTACACGGACGGCGTGATCGAGGCGCGCTGCACGGACGGACGGCTGCTCGGCGAGCAGGAGCTGGCGCGATTCGCACGCGGCCTGCCGTCGACGCAGGTAGCGCACGTGCCGCACGCGGTACTTGCGTACGTCAGCCGATGCACCGGCGGCGTGCTGTCCGACGACATCGTCGTGCTGGCCGTCCGCCGGGCCGGATAGCACATGGCGGGGCGTCCCTCGCCCCGGACCCATGCGAGCTCGGTCCCTTCAAGCGCGACAGCGTCACTATCGGAGCTGACCTCGCGCACAGCTATAATCCTGGAAAGCCGCCCGCATGGAACGGACGAGCGTTGACTGCTGGCTCCGCAAACGGTCCGCACTCGCTCGACAGTAGACCATCGCCCTGTCCGATCGTGGGCGTTGGCGCATCTGCCGGTGGCCTCGCCGCGTTTCGAACGCTCCTCGGCGCGTTGCCCGTGGACACACAGCTGAGCCTGGTGCTCGTGCAGCACCTCGATCCATCCCGGCCAACCCAACTCACCGAACTCCTCGTGCCGCACTGTACGCTACCCGTCACGACCGCCGCGGACGGCACCCGTCTCGAGCCCGGGCATGTCTACGTGGTGCCGGAGGGTCAAATCGCTCGACTCGAGGGCGGCAAGATACGCCTGGCCGAGCGCGATGAGTCATGTCGGGAGCGGCTCATCGACACGTTCCTCTCGTCACTGGCGGCGCACGGCGGCCACGCCTGTGGCGTCATACTCTCCGGCCTCGGCAGCGACGGGGTTCGTGGTCTGGAGGACATCGTCGCGTCGGGCGGACTGGCGTACGTGCAGGAGCCGTCGACCGCCGAGTACGACTCGATGCCCCGGGCCGCCGCCCGTGTCGCCGACGTGGTCGCTCCCCTCGAGGAGATCGCCGCCGAACTCGCGCAGCGCGGTCGCATCGAGGTCGCCGACGAGGCCGACCAGAAGCTCGGCGCAGTCGTGACCGAGATACTCGTTCTCGTGTCGCGCGAGATCGGCATCGACTTCAGCCAGTACAAGCAGACCACGGTACGCCGTCGGGTGACGCGCCGAGCGCTGCTGCTCGGTCTCACCGATGTCGGCGGGTACCTCGGCGTGCTGCGCGGCGAGCCCGACGAGGTTCGGGCGCTCGCGGACGACCTGCTCATCCACGTGACGGAGTTCTTCCGTGACCCCGAGGTGTTCGAGGCGCTGCGATCCCGGGTCTTCCCCGCGATCCTCAAGCAGAAGAAGCCTGGCGACACCGTCCGCATCTGGGTGCCGGCGTGCTCCACGGGCGAAGAGGTCTACAGCGTCCTCATCACGATGCTCGAGGCAATGGACGACATCGGAGAGCAACTACCCATCACCGTCTTCGGCACGGATGCGAGCGAGCGGGCGATCCGCGGCGCGCGTTCGGGGGTCTATCCCGCTGGGTCGTGCGGCGCGCTGTCCCCCGACCGGCTCGCGCGATTCTTCGAGCCCGTCGAGGGCGGCTACCGGGTGCAGCGCGCGCTGCGGGAGATGTGCATCTTCGCGCGCCAGGACGTCACTCGCGACACGCCGTTCTCCCGCCTCGACGTGGTCAGCCTCCGCAACGTGCTCATCTACTTCCAGCCGACGCTCCAGAAGCGCGTGCTCGCGATCGTGCACTACGCGCTGCTGCCGAAGGGCTTCCTCGTCCTCGGCACGTCCGAAACGGCGGAGACGCAGTCGAAACTGTTCAGCGCCTACGACAAGCAGCGGCACATCTACCGCAGGCGCGAGGTCAGCGGTCACCTCCCCGTCGAGCTCGGCTCGGCGTCGCGCATCTCGCTCGACGCGCTCCAGCCGGCGTCGCTGATCGAGGGGACGTCGACGGAGTTCGACGTGCATGCCGAGGCCGACCACCTCGTCCTCGCTGCGTTCGCGCCGCCGCACGTCGTCGTCGACGCCGACGGACAGATCATCCACTTCAGCGGCGACACGTCGCCGTACCTGGAGCACGGGCAGGGGCGCGCGTCACTGTTCGTTCTCGACATGGCGCGGCCGAGCGTGGTCTACGAGCTGCGCGAAGCGTTCGAGGCCGCGAAGACGACGCACGCACCGGCCTCCCGCGAGGCCACCCTGTCGAGCGACGGGCAGCAACTGCGCGTCTCGCTCCAGGTACTCCCGATCGCCTCGCCGACGGAGCTCACGTACTACCTCATCGCGTTCGAGGAGATCGCAACGGTCGTCTCCTCGTCGGCGGGCAACGAGGAGATCGCCCACCTCTACGAGTCACGCGAGGAACGGTTGCGGCGGGAGATACACGCACTGCGAGCTCGCATCCGCACCATCTCCGAGGAGAAGGACCTCGCCTACCAGAACCTGCGCTCGGCGAACGAGGAGGTCAGCTCCAGCAACGAGGAGCTCCGAAGCATCAACGAGGAGCTCGAGACGGCAAAGGAAGAGCTCCAGTCAGCGAACGAGGAGCTCATCACCGTCAACGACGAACTCCTCGTGCGCAATCGCGACCTCGCGGAGTTGAATGAGATCGTCACGAACTTCGTGTCGAGTGCGCAGATACCGATGATCATGGTCGACCGTGATCTGCGCGTCCGGCGACACACGCCGCAGGCTTCGCGCGTCGTGCACATCCTCCCCTCGGACGACGGCCGCTTTCTGCCATACCTGCGGTTCCGTGTCGACGCGCCCGAGATCGAGCAGATGGTCCAGCGGGTCATCGAGACCGCCGAGCCGGTCGACCGCGACGTACGCGACGAAGACGGCCGCTGGTTCTCCATGCGCATACAGCCGTACCGCCTGGCCGAGGGTGAGGTCGACGGCGCGGTCCTGACCTTCATCGACATCAACGACCTCAAGTACAACATCCGGCGCGTGGAGCGACGCGCGCAGCTGAGTTCTGCGCTGAACGACATCGAGGCGACCCTGGCATCCACCCTCACGTTCGACGAGATCATGCAAGGCGCGCTCGACGAGGGCGTGCGCGCCCTGGGCGCCGACGCCGGCACGATCGAGGTGCGTGAGGGCGAGGTATGGGCTGTTCGCTACCAGCACGGGTTCCGCCGGGAAGACGTCGGCGTGCGACTGAGCGACGTGGAGGCGCCGATAGCGGTCCGCACCGCGCGAACATCGGAGCCGCAGGTCATACAGGACGCGGCCGAGGACGAGACGCTCAACGTCGGCTTCGTGCGTGAGTACGGGCTTCGCTCCGTGCTCGCCTCGCCGCTAGTCCTTCGCGGTGCGGTCACCGGCTGTCTGCTGTTCTTCTCCAAGCAGCGGCCGCGTCCGTTCACGTCCTCGGAAATCGACTTCGCCCGACGGCTCGCGGCGGCGACGTCGCTGTCGCTGGAGAATGCGCGCCTGCTCGACGAAGAGCGTCGCACGGCCCGCGCAGCCGAGACGCTCAACACGATCAACGAGATCGTCCGTTCGGCGCTGACGCTCGACGAGTTGGTCGGCCGGCTCGTGGGCGAGGTGTCGGAGGTCGCCGGCGCGGACAAGTCGCTCGTCATCGACGTGCGCGGCGAGGACTACACCGTGACGCACGTGCGCAACGTGCGCAACGACATCGTCGGGGTGAGCAAGAGCGCGGACGAGTACCCCGGCTTCGCGCTCGCGGCCCGGAACCGCCAGCCCCTGATGATGGGCGACACCTGGACGGATCCGCGCACGAACAAGGACTTCGTGATCGCCTACGACCTGCACGCATTCCAGCTGCTCCCCCTCATCGTCGACGACCAGGTTCTCGCCGTACTGGCGCTCGCGTATGACACCCCCCGCACCTTCGACGCCGAGGACGAGCGCTTCGCGGAGCGTCTGGCCGCTGCGATGTCGCTAGCACTGAGGAACGTTCGCCTGTTCGAGGCGGAGCGGGACGCACGGCGAGTCGAGGCGGAGCGCGCCGAGCGCATTGCGGCCCTGAGCCAGATCGCGCAGGAGTCGACGTCGTCGCTCGAGATTCCCGAAGTGGCCTCGCGAGTGCTCACGTCGGTCTCCCGGCTCCTCGGAGCGAACCAAGCGCAGCTGCGCATGCTCAGTGCCACGGGGACGGAGCTCGATTCCGTGGCGACCGTCGATTCCAGCGGGTATCTCGCCACGCTCGGCTCGCTTCCAATCGACGCGGACACCGAGACCGCACGCTGCTTCAGAACGAGCGAGCCGAGGATCGGCGAGGACATCACGCCGAGCGTCTCCAAGCCGAGCAAGCGCAATGCGGCCGCATCCGCGGTGCGCTCGTACGTGATCGTCCCGGTGCTCGTCGGCTCGGACGTGATCGGCACCATGTACCTGGCATGGGCGCAGCCGCGGCACTTCGAGCCCGAGAACGTGTCGTTCATCGAGGCGGTCGCCGCGCAGTTCGCACTCGGTCTTCAGAACGCGCGCCTGTTCGAAGAGGTGCGCCGAACGAGCGAGCGACTCGCGAACGTGCTCGACAGCATGGTCGACGGGTTCGTCTCGGTCGGTCGTACGTGGCGCTACACCATGGTGAATCCGCGTGCCGCGGACATGCTTGGCAAGCCCGCCTCCGACCTGCTGGGCAGGAGCATGGAGGACCTCTACCCCGACATGTCCGGCTGGGAGCACTACCGTCGCGTGATGGCCGAGCGCGTTCCCGAGACGTTCGAGGTGTGGTCGAAGCCGCTGGAGACGTGGCTGGAGGTGCACGCGTACCCCACGGAGGATGGGCTCTCGATCCTGTTCGCCGACATAAGGGAGCGCAAGGCCGCCGAGGAATCGCTCGTGAGCACGTCGGAGCGCCTGCGCCTGCTCGCCGAGTCGTCGCGCCTGCTGCTCACGGCCGAGACCCCCGAAGGCGTCGTCCAAACCATCGCCGAGCAGGTCATGCGGTTCCTGGATTGCCAGGTGTTCTTCAACTACCTCGTCGAGGACGAGGGCGAGGGCATGCACCTCAACGCCTACGCCGGCGTCCCGCCTGAGTCGGCTGCGGAGCTCGAGCACCTCGATCTTGGCGCTGCCGTGTGTGGCTGCGTGGCCCGGGACGGCTCGCGCATCGTCGTGGAGGACATCCAGCACACCGAGGACGAGCGCGCGAACCTGGTGCGGTCGCTCGGCGTCCAGGCATACGCATGCCACCCGCTCGTTTACCGCGGCGAGACGATCGGGACAATGTCGTTCGGCACGCGAACGCGCGCGGCCTTCAACGACGACGAGATCGAGCTCATGCGTATCGTCGCAGACCAGGCCGCCACTGCAATGGCGCGCAAGCGAGCTGAGGACAGGCTGCGGGCGTCGCGGGCAGAGATCGACGCGGAGCGCACCCTCCTGCGCCGCATCATCGACCAGATGCCGATCGGTGTCGCGATCGTTGACACGAGGGGGACGCTGCTCGAGATCAACGAGGCGAACCATCGCATATGGGCGGGCGAGGACTTGCCGCCGGTCGTGTCGGCGGAAGGCTACACCGCGTACAAGGCGTTCCATCGAGGCTCCGGCACTCCCTTCGAACCGGACGACTACCCGGTCGTGCAAACGCTCAGAACCGGCGAGCAGAGCTCGACGACGGCGGACATCGAGCGCTTCGACGACACCGACGGAACCATTCGGATCACGAGCGTGCCGCTCCGCGACATCGAGGGCACGATGACCGGCATCGTCGTTCTCACCGAGGACATCACCGCAGAGGTGGAGGCGCAGCGCCTCGACCAGGCGTTGGCGGAGATCAGTGCAACGATCAGCGCCACGCTCGACTACGAGGAGATCCTGCACCGCCTCGTCGAGTCGTCGGCCGCCGCCCTGGATGTCGACACGTCCGGCCTCACGGTCAAAGAAGGCGACTCCTGGGTGATGCGCGAGTTCCTCGGCATGCCCAAGTCGCACGTGACGTCCGCGCTGTCGGACCACCAGCTCGAGCTGTCGCTGCTCGCCTCGGCGCAGCATGAGCCCCTCGCCATCAACGACGTCGAGCAGGACCCGCGGGTCGACTCGAGGCGGATGCGTGCACTCGGTATCCGATCGCTGCTCGCTGTGCCGATCGTCGTGCAGCACGCGGTCGTCGGCGTGCTGTTGTACCACCACCGTCTCGCGACCACGGCGTTCAAGCCCGAGCAGCTCGACTTCGCGACCAAGCTCATGGGTATCGCGACGCTCGCACTCGAGAACGCCCGGCTCTACGAGCGTGAGCGCCGGATCGCCGACACCCTGCAGGAGGCGGTGCTCACGCCGCCCGAGGCGGTTCCGGGCATCGAGTTCGCGCACCTCTACCGGCCGGCCTCCGAGTCCGCGAACGTCGGCGGGGACTTCTACGACATGTTCAGCATCGATGAGCGCTACATTGCGATCGTCGTCGGCGACGTCTCCGGCAAGGGGATCGATGCCGCTCGGCTCACGTCGCTGCTGCGCGACGGCATCCGCGCATACGCTTTCGAGCACCTCGGCCCGGCGAACGTGCTGCAGCACGTCAACGACCTCGTCCGGCGGTCCTCGGCGATCGAATCGTTCGCGACCGGATTCCTCGGCGTTCTCGACCTCATCACCGGCGAGATGCGCTACTGCTCGGCCGGTCACCCGCCCGCGGCGACGCTCACGTCGGCAGGCGTGTCGTTCCTGCCCGGACCGAGCTCGAGCATCATTGGGGCGTTCAGCCAGGCGGTCTTCAACGAGCAGGTCACTAAGCTCTCGCCCGGCGACACACTCGTCCTCTACACCGACGGGGTGACCGAGGCACGCACCGGCCGGGAGCTCTTCGGCGAGGATCGGCTGGCCGACACGCTGCGACAGCTGGCATCGGCGCCACTGGCCGAGATTCCGGATCGGCTCGTTGAGCGCGTGAAGGAATTCGGCGGCGGCATGCTGCGGGACGACACCGTCATCGTGTGCGTGCGCTGGCTCGGCCCGCCCACCGACGCGTAGGCGCTGTCGCGGCAGGCCGCCCTCCCCGCTTCCCGACGCCTCGGGCCGTCCCCGCATGTTCCGCGCGATTCGGGGGTACGTTGCATCCTCGGAGGCGATACACGGTCGGAGGGAGACGGCGATGGGCTGTCCAGCTGGGTATGGACGCGGACATGGTCACGGTCACGGCGGGTACGGCGGATACGGCATGAACTGGGGTGGCGATCAGGGCCAGATGCCCCACGTGCCGGTGTTCGTCGTCCCGATGGTCGGGATGATGATGTTCATGTTCGGGATGATGATGGGCTCGATGAAGGCCCGCTCCCGCATGTACGGCATGGGGATGCCCGGCATGGGCATGCAGGGGATGGGCATGGATCCCTGGATGCGCAAGAAGATGTGGATGATGCAGGGCGGCGGTCCGTGCGGCAAGGGCGGCATGGGCATGCATCACCACGGCATGCACGGCGGCTGGTCCGGCGGAGAGCAGTCTGGCGAGTCGACGCCCGAGGATACCGAGCGCTAACCGCGCTGCGCGTCGAGAGGGGAGCGTCGGGTGCCGGCCTGACGCTCCCCTCTCGCATGCGTTCTGACTCGCGACGCGCGCGGCGCCGCCTCCGGGCGCGCTACTGGCCCGGCATCTTCTGGTCGCTCTGCTGCTGGATGCCGATGCGATTGCCCTCGCTGTCCAGGATGAATGCGATGATGCCGACCATCGGCCCCATGTCCGTCGGCGGCTGGAGCACCGTGCCGCCGGCTTCCTCGACGCGCTTCACCATCCCGTTGATGTCGCCCATGCTGCCGAGGTAGACCGTAGGCCCGTCGGTTCCAGGCTTGCGATCGGTCTTCGCGAGATCGAACGCGATCGGTCCGAACTCGCGCGGCGGGATCGCCACGTCCTCGCTACCGGGGAACGACATGAACTCCGTCTGCAGCACGGCGCCGTAGAACTTCTTCGCTCGGTCCATGTCGGTGACCGGGATGTCTGCCCACACAATCGTGTTCGCCATCTGGCTTCCTTTCGTTGGGTCGCAACTGCTACATCTTCCCCGAAACGCCGTTTGCCGAGGAGTCGGGACTGCGTCGGCCAAGCGGGGAATACGTGGGCGGAGTGACACCCACACGAGACGCCACAATTCACAGAGGGGGCCGAGAACATGGCCACGTACGTGATGCTGACGAAGCTGACGGACCACGGCGCCAAGACGGTGAAGGCCAACCCCGAGCGCATCCTCGAGGTCGACAGCCAACTCGGCGACATGGGGCTCAAGGTGCTGCAGCAGTACGCGGTGCTGGGACAGTACGACTTCGTGAACATCGTCGAGGCGCCGGACGACGCAGCGATGGCGCGGATCGCCGTTGAGCTCGCGTCGCGCGGATCGATTCGCATCGAGACGCTGCGCGCGATGCCGATCGAGGACTTCATCGCGGGACTCGAGCAGCAGGGCCAGTACGCGGAGACAGCGGCGGGCGCTCGGTAGCGGCCTCCTCCGCCGCACGGCCAGCCCCGACCGGCCTGCGGCGACCGCGCTGACGCTCCCCCTCACCACGAGACGAGCCGATACTCCTCACGTAGCTCCCCGAGGAGGTTCTCGTGCTCGCGCTCATGCTCGTCCTGGCGCTCGGCTGCGCGCTCGCGCTGGTGTCGGCGGCCGTCGCCATCCGCTGCGGCCGTTCACTGCCGCAGCTCGCCGAGCAGCCGTCGGGCCTTCCCGTCGGTCTGGGGCGTTGGCCGACGGTGACGGTAGTCATCCCCGCGCGGAACGAAGAGCGCGCCGTCGCTACCGCCCTGCGCTCTCGCCTCGCCGACGACTACCCTGCGCTCGACGTGGTCTTCGTCGACGACCGCTCGACCGACGGCACCGCCGCCATCGCCGGTTCGCTCGCCGCCGAGGATCCTCGGCTGAAGGTGGTGTCGATCGAGGCGCTGCCCGAGGGCTGGCTCGGCAAGGTGCACGCGCTGCATCGCGGCACGCGCGTGGCTCGCGGCGAGTGGCTGCTGTTCAGCGACGCCGACGTGCACGTCTCGCCCGGCACGCTGCGGTGCGCAGTCGCATACGCCGAGGCGCGCCGTCTCGACATGCTCACGGCGATCCCCGAGTTCGAATGCCCCACCCTCGCGCTCGACGCAACCGTGACGGTGATGCTGCGGGTGCTGCTCGTCGGCATGCCGCCGTGGAAGGTGTCCGACCCGCGGTCGTCGGTGGCTGTCGGCTGCGGGGCGTTCAACCTGGTGAGCCGTTCGAGCTTCGAGCGGACGCCCGGCTTCGAGTGGCTACGCATGGAGGCCGGCGACGACCTCGGGGTCGGCGTGCTGATGAAGACGTGCGGGTTCCGGACCGAACTCGTGGGGGCGCGCGGCGGCCTGCGGCTGGAGTTCTACCGCAACGCCGGTGAGTTGTGGCGCAGCATGGAGAAGAACGCGACGATTTTCCGGCTGCCTGCGCTGCTCGCGATGACCTTCGCCGTCCTCGCGGCGCTCTTCGGCGAACTGGCGCCGCTCGGGGCTATCGCGCTCGGCGCCGTGCGCGCACCGTGGCTGCTCGCGCTCGGCGTGCTGAGCCTCGTGGCGGCGACGGCCGGCACCGCGCTCGTCCGCTACGCCGAGGACGGCCGCATCCTGCCCGCGCTCGCGTGGCCGCTGGGGTCGCCGCTGCTGCTCCTCGGCATGCTGCGCTCGTTCTGGCTCGGCTACTTGCGGGGCGGCGTGCAGTGGCGCGACACGTTCTACGCGAAAGAACAGGTCGCCGAGGGTGCACGCGTGTTCTCGCTGAAGGCGCGTCGGGAGCTGGCGGCGACGTGGCGCGGACGGCCCGCCGAGGAGGAGCCGGAGCCGCTCGCCGCGGAGGCGTAGCGCGCTACCCCTCGAGCTGCTCCAGGTACGCGGCATACTCGGCATCGCGCATGAACTCCTGGACACGTCGGCGCCCCACCAGCAGCAGCGCCCACGGCGCGAACTTGTAGTCGAGGTGGTAGCGGAACCACACGCGCAAACGCTTGAGCGGCCGCAGTTGGCGCAGGTATGCGCGTTGTGCGGGCGAGAGCAGCCGGTAGCGCAGGAACAGCCCGCCGAGGAATGCGCCGATGATCCGAGCCTTCGAGTAGAACCGCTGGTACTCGGCCGCGACGAGTTCCTGCATCTCGCGTGGCGACATGTGTAGCGGGCGGAGCGCGACATGCATGCCGTCGAGGAACTTCAGCTCCGCGACCTCGCGCCACATGATGCGTCCCTCGCGCTCGTGCTCGGCGGTCCGCTTCGTGCCGGGCAGCGGCGTCTCGAAGAGGTACTGCAGGGTTGAGAGGTAGCGTCGGGCGTAGTCGCCGTTGCGGTGGAGCGTGTCACGGGTGTCGGTCGCGAACGCGATCATCATCCCGTGCACGAGCAGCCCGTATCGGCGCATCGCCTTGAGCGCCCGCGCCATCCGCGTGGCGTCCACGCGCTTGTTCACCTCGGCGAGGGACTCGTCGGAGGCCGACTCTACCCCGACGCACACGATCGTGAAGGGCGCGATGTCACGCAGCATGCGGAGGAGTTCGCGGTCGAGTCGCCCGTCCCGGTCGAACGCCGCGTCGGCGCGCATCTGCACGACGATCGGCTTGCGGTACCCGCGCTCGATCGCACTGCGGAGGAACCGCTTGAACGACGGCTTGTTGGCGGCGGCATTGTCGTCGATGAGGAAGACGCCGTCGCACGGCTCGTCCTGCGCGTGCATCAGCTCCTCGACGCTCGTCTCCTCGTCGCGCAACACGTAACGCGGCCAGATTTCGCAGACCTCGCAGAAGTCGCAGCGCTGGGGACAGCCGCGCGACCGCCAGACGAGCCCGGTCGTGCGCTTGTCGGCGTCGAGCACGAGCGAGTTGTCGATGATCGGCAGCGCGCAGACTTCGTCGCGAGTGAGCTGCCGCACCGGTGGGCCTTCGCGGAGGATGCCGTTCTCGCGCCAGCAGATGCCCTCGACGGTGCGGATCGCCTCATGCCGCGTGAGCGGATCGCGCTCCCCCAGCGCGCGCAGGAAGGCGAGGAACGACAGCTCCGCCTCGCCGCGGATGACGTAGTCCGCGCCGGCCTCGAATGCCCGCTCCGTCGCGCACGTCGGCTCCGGCCCGCCGAGGACGACCACGGCGGTCGGGTTCGCGCGGCGGACCTCAGCGACGAGTTCTGCCGTTCGCGAGAGCGTGCAAGTGATGGTCGAGAAGCCGACGACGTCGGCCTCGCGCACGAAGTCCCAGTCGACGGACCCCTTGCCGCTAACGTCCTCGACGAACGCGCGGACCTCGTGCCCAGCATCGCACGCGACGGTCGCGAGCATCGCGGCGCCGCGCCCCATCGCGATCTGCGAGTAGATGTTCAGCCCCGGCGAGCCGGCCTCGATGAGGGCGACGCGAAGGGAGTGTGTGGGTGTCTGCATGTGCACTCCTCGGATGAGGAGTAGGTACCCGTAGCACAATGCTTTGCGCGTTCGACGGCGCTCTACCGATAGAGCCTCACGGCGAATGACTCATCGGCGATGACGAACTGGGGATCCGTCCCATTGTGCTCCCTCATGCAGCGCACGATCTTGCGGGGCACGCCCATGCCCATATGCTCAAGATAGCCGTAGTCCCGCATCACGTCCTTGATCAGTTGATTTCGTGCTGCGCGACAACCTGTGACCATTCGAGGAATCGTAATTCCGTTCGGCAGGCGACCGGGCGAAACGACCTCCACCCTATCGTCATAGACCGAGATTTCGATAGTTGTCCCCGACAAAAGGTAATCGCGGTGAACGACGGCATTCACCAAAGCTTCTCGAATCGCCTCGAGAGGGTAGGCCGGGCGGTCCGACCGAATACCTGTCTCTTCGACATGCCCCGCGACGGGCGTGTTGCGCGATACGAACTGGATTGCTTGCTCGACGGCCCCCGAGTCGCTGGGGTCGCCCTTCTCGTCGAACAAGGACACGAGAGGGCTTCGAATCGACAGACGCTCTCTGGCGGCATAATCCTTGTCCAGCCCTGGGTACGCGGCGCAATCAATAGCGACGTGGGGAAGGAACCGCGCGGGATTACTGCCGAATAGTACGAGTCCGGCAACGTTGCACGAGTGGTCGCCGTCTTCCTCGCTCAGCAGTTCGGCATTGGAGAGCAGTCGAGCCCACTCGTTATCGTCGTTAGGTGCGTCCTGGCCCCTCACTCGGCAGAAGTAGTCAGTGAGGCGCCGAATATCCAAGTCGCCGAGAGTCGATCCTGACACGGGTCGAAGTTCGACCCTGAAGCCGCCGCGCTGCTGAAATAGACGCTCGAGTTCCTCCGTGCTCGCCTCGCGGCTCTCGGTTCCAACGCGGATGTAGTACGTCTTGTGACTGTTGTGCCACACGGCGTGAACCCCCCACCCCGCTTCCACTCTCACAACAGCCACGTCCTTGCCGGGTTCGACATCCTTCACAACTTCAAAATAGGGGATGATTTCTGGCCGAATCTTGTCTCGGCAAGTGTTCATGACCCACTCTTCGAGGCCTTCGCGGGTGATCCCGGCGATGGAACTGTCGTCTCTAACCCCGAGAAGCACGCTGCCGCCATCGAGATTGGAAAACGCAACCAGCTCCTTCGCAAGGTCGCGAGGGCCGATGGTGTCTTCCTTGAACTCGACGCCCGAGTTTTCCCCGTTCGAGACTACTTGGAAAAGATCCGTCTTGAGCATCTTGGTCTCCTAGAACCCATACTTCAGGCGCCGCATCTCAAAGGCCGCGCGACCGCCTTCGAGCAGCTCCTCGACCAGATTCCTGACTTCTCGAGTATCAATCGCGCCCATGTGCTCCTCGGGAATCTCCGCCCTCGACGTGCCCTCGCCGAGTGCTGGCCTCAGTCCAACGATCAGCTCCGCATCGCCCAGCACCGGGATGTTGGCGTTGTGCGTCGCGAACACGAACTGTCGGCGTCTCTTCTCTTCCTTCATCTTCGGGACGACGCCCTCCGTGATGAACCTGTTGTCCAGATCGTCCTCCGGCTGGTCAACTACCAGGGGCGCGTCGGATTCGAGCAGTAGAAGCAGGAGCACCGCAGTCGCCTTTTGCCCGGTAGAAAGTGCGCTTAGATCCTTCCACACTGGGTCACCGCCTTCGGCCCCGACATTAAGTTGAATCGCCGTCGCCGGAGCCAATTCGAGCTCCTCCACCTGCATCGCTACCTCCGTCCCCAAGCTGGCAAGCGTTTCCGCCTGGGAGGGGGTAAACCCGTACCGAGTTCGGAGGGATTGGGTCCCCTCCTGTAGGAGAGTCGCAAGTTCGACCAGAGACAAGTTCTCCTCAGCGCGAATCAGGTCCATTGCCTCTTTCAGCCGGCCTCCCCGTTGTGTCAACAGGTTCACCAAGTCGTCCCGGGAGGCGCCATATTGGACTTCCACACGAACTCGTCCCTTGAGTTGGCGGGTGACTTTCGACGCCGCCTTCTGCAGGCGTCGAAAATCCCCGCTCTTCAGGTCCTCCCACTCCGCAAGCACTCCTTTGCGCTCCCTCGCTACCTCTTGGATGGAGTGCTGCAGCAGGGAAACACGGTCGCGGAGAGGACGCAGTTCTTCCACTTGGCGACGCAACCGCATGAACTCCTCGCCATCCACACTCGATCTATGTAGTTCCCGGAGTATGTTCTCGTACTCGCGCTGTACCGCTTCACGTCGGATGTCCCATTCGCTCTTAACACTCTGGACTCTCGCTGCGGCGGCCTCGACTCGAAGTAGCGCTCCCCCGATCAGCTCCCTCAGCTCCCTGTCAAGATCGGACAGAGCCGGCTCTAGGCGGGCCAACAGTGGGGCACCTGGGAGTCCGTCAAGCGCCTTGTCGGATAGAAAAGCTCGATCGAGTTCGATTTCGGTCAAGAGGCTTGCGAGGTTCCGTTTGACGTCCTCAACTCGCTGCTCTGCAGTCCGGATGACCTTCTCCTCCCGCACGAGCTGGCTTTGGTCCTTGAGCCTTTCCTCCAGTCCAGCCTCCTGGAAGGTGCGCAGCGTCTCTTCAACAGCCGGAAGCGTTGCAAGCTTGTCCTCAATCGACCTGAGTTCCCTTTGAAGGGCCAGCATGCGGTCCCGCGACTTGTCCAAGGCCTTGCGAATCTCCTCGCGCCGCGACTCGACAAGATCCTCCTTATCGAGAAAGCGGTCCAGGAGGCGAGTAAGCTTCTCGGGACTGCGAGTCAGTTCCGAGATCTCATGTTGACCGAATATGTCGACGCCTCGGAGCAGTTCGGTCGGCGCAAGCTCGAGCATGTCGCCCCCGGACGACCTCAGTACCGGAGGGTTCGGCACTGTCCGCTCGATGTAATACTCACGAGGGGCAGGTCGGCTGGTCTTGACGTGCAGCGACAACTTCGTGCCGCTCTTGAGGACGGAACGAACGATTCCTTGGTGGGCTCGCTTCGCCTCGTCCCCGACCGGCTCAAGGCCAAGTACGTAGCGAAGGCTCTCGACAATGGTCGACTTGCCGCTGCCCCTTCCTCCTACGAGCACGTTCAAGTTCTCGTTGAAGTGGACTGCCTGTCCATCCAGGAAGCCGCCGTGCCATCGAAGAGAAACGAACTCCATGTGCTCTTCAGGCGTGGGATCACTGTTAAGACGTACGCGAGATGCTGGATCCAAGAACGCTTGCCTGAGGCCCTCGACGGAGACGGAGGCCATCTTCAGCCAAGTCGAAGTAGCGGGATCGGACAGGTCCCCAGGGCGGGCTACATCTTTCGCATTGATTACCGCGATCCCTAAGTCCTCGGCTACCGGATTCAATCGCTTGTACATCGGATCTTGATTCTTCACAATCTGCCGCTTGTCCATCGGCAAGTCATCCACCATGCCGGGGATTTGTGCGGCGAGAAGGTTCTCGTCGCGCCACGCATTGGCTCGAGCGGTCCCATGCAATTGGACGAGAAGACCACCGTCTAACGTCGAGTGAGCGGCTATCGTAATGCCGCCCTGCCTGCGCACGCATGCGAGAATCTCGACAAAGGACTTGGTTGAGAGATCACGACAGGTCGCCTTCGGTGGAATGCCGAGCTCTCCCAAGAAATGCCGGAGATCCGCTTCGGACTTCTCATGGTCGTACAGGCACAGAACGTGAACTCCTTCCGACGAAGCAACCTCGAAGCCTGGGAATACAGCGATTCCGGCCTCGACCATACTCTCTCTTAGTGGACCCATTGTTGTAGCGGTGTTGTGGTCAGTGATGCCGACCACACTCACGCCCGCCTCGAGACATACCGTAGTGACAGCCTCATTGTAGGCCGCCTCATCGAGATCCTGCTCTTCTCCTCGGTAGGACTTGAGGTAGCCGAAGGGGTTGAGCTGAAGTGCGCACTTGCGAAAATGCGCGCCGTTGGGCAGACCGCCTTCGCCCTTTGTCACTGACATGGCTACCATGAGCGCACCTTTCAACACTTGTCTCGGCCGTCTTCATCTCGGAATCGCTCTGGTCACTCGGACCTGCCCAATACTACCTCTCGCCATGTCTGTCGGTCGGGCACTCACCCCGCTGGCCGCCCAATTCCCCAAGTCGTTGTAGGCACCGTCACTGGGGGTCTGCCCAAACATGCCAAACGGGTCAAGTAATGATCGATGCGCACAAGAACTCCTCGACCCCCACCCCATCCGCTCCCAACACCAGCGACTTCTGCGGCGCGAACTTCTTCCGGAACGCCTCCAGTCCCGCCAATTCCCTCGCGCGCTCGCCGCTCTTAACCTCGATCGCGGTCACGTCGCCGTCGCGCTCTACCACGAAGTCGACCTCCAGCGCGCCCTCGCGCCAGTAGCGCACCGCGAAGCCCTGCTGCTGCGCCTCGGCCATCAGGTAGGCGCCGACCGCCGACTCCACGAGGCGACCCCAGTACGCTCGGTCGGCCTTCGCCTGCTCGAACGACAGCGGTGATAGCGCGCTCATCAGCGCCGTGTTGAGGACCTGCAGCTTCGGTGTTGAGGCGCGCTGACGGAGGGCGGTGCCAGCGTACTTCTCCAGGCCGGCCACCAGGCCCGCGCCCTCGAGGAGTCGCAGGTAGTGCGCGAGTGTCGTCGTGTTCCCCGCGCCCGTGAGCTGGCCGAGCAGCTTGGTGTAGGACACGATTTGCCCGGAGTAATCGCACGCGAGGTGGAACAGCTGCCGCAGCAGCGCCGGCTTATCGACGCGCGTCATGAGCAGGATGTCGCGTGAGATCGAGGTCTCGACGAGCGAGTCGAGTATGTAGCTGCGCCAGCGGTCCGGCTCGGCAATTAGCGGCGCGCTGCCCGGGTAGCCGCCGTAATAGATGAACGTGTCGAGGTCCCAGCCAAACGCCTCGCGGCACTCCGCGAACGTCCAGTGCGTCGCGCGGATCACCTCGAACCGCCCGGCGAGGCTCTCGGTCATCCCGGCTTGCATCAGCAGCGGCGACGAGCCGAGGATGACCACCCGCACGTCGGCGCCCGACCGCATGTCCTCGTCCCACAGCAGCTTCACCCACGACGACCACGCGGGAACCTTCTGCACCTCGTCGAGCGCGAGCACGACCGGCTGCCCGCTCGCCGCGTGCTGCGCCCGCGCCGCGTTCCACTGCGACTCGAGCCACGCCGCGGTCTGCATCGTCGGGGCATCGGCGGATGCGTAGGTGCACTTCATGTCGAGGCCGTTGAGGACCTGCGTCACCGACGTCGTCTTGCCGACCTGCCGCGGTCCCCAGACAATCTGGATGAACCGCCTCGGCTCGGTCAGGCGACGCTTCAGTTCGCGGTTGATTGCGCGTTCGTACACTGGCTTTCACCTGCGGAATCGTCGTTTACTCAATACGTTGAGTTATTTTACTCACTACGTTGAGTAAAGCAAGCGCCGCCTCCGCCGCCCTCTACCGCAGCAGCACCGCGTTGTGGCGGTCGAGCAGCACCTTGCGAACGGCGTTGAGCCCGGCGTCCGCGTCGATTGGGATGCTGTCCCCGAGCGGCTCGATCGCGTCCTTCGCGCGGTCGCTCCAGAGCACGTACGCCAAGGCGTCCTCGTCATGGCGCGCCCGCCACACGAAGCCGGCTGCCTTCGGCGCGCTCTCGCGCAGCGCCCTCGCCCACTCCCGGGTGAGCGCGTAGTCGTCCTCTTCGCACTTCGTGAGCCACGGTCCTTGGCCGAACGCCGCGGGATGCGCACCGTGCAGGCTGGCCAGGCGGACGTTCCGCGTGAGGCGCACGGCCGACAACAGGCGGCCTCGTACTCGATCGAACGGAACCTGCCGGGGTCCGGGGTCTTCGAGGGCGATGTTGCGCATCACGGTCTCCGCTACGGCCCCCTCGATTCCCTCGGCCGCGTACAAGTGCCCGTAGGCGGCGTCACACGTGTCGAAGCGCCCGCCTTCGCCCGGCACCGGCACGGTGTGGTTGAACTCGCACGCGCCTCGACCGGCGAGATGGATGCGCACGAGCACGCTGTCGGCGCGCAACGTCTCGAGGTTCGGTCGGCCGACGATTCCGCCTTTCGGCGGTGGCGTTCGCTGGTCGTCCCACACGGCCGACGCCTATTCGGCCAGGACGTCGCGGGCGGCTGCGAGCAATCGGTCGCTCTGTCCGGTGCCGAGGAGCTCCTTCGGCGCGGCCCCGCTCAGCCGGCTGTTCGGCTGCGTCCACCAACCGGCGACCCCCCAGGGATCGTCTGCGGCGTGGAGCATCCGGTTGACGGCCATCGCCTCCGTGTGGGGTCGGCGCGCGGCGAGGTCGAACTGGAACACCGGATAAAGGTAGCGGTTGCGCACGTCCGGAATCGCGAGGAGGTCGCCGCGGGCGCGCAAACGGTTGGCGTACTGCCGAGGGTTGGCGCCGACGAGGCCGAGCAGTTCATGCACTGCCGACGCCGGGACCATGTCCTCCTCAAGAATGCGCAACTTCACCTGCCCGGCGAGCGAGGCCTCCTTGAGCAGGTCCTCGGCCGAGAGTTGCGGGAGCGTGATCGGACGCACGACGCTGCGGGGCTCACCCGCGATGCGTGCGCTCGCGGCGGCCGCTGCGCTCGCCGTCCGGAGGTACACGCGGATGTCGTCGCGGTACGGCGCGAGGTCAGGCAACGCTTCGAGCGCGACGTCGACGAATGCCTCGAACTGTCGTTCGCGGTCGGCCGCGTCGTCACTCGGCCGAAGCCGCTCGACGGCCTCACGCCAGGCCTCGGCGGGCTTCGGATGCCGCTTGCCTCGCTCGCGGCGAGGCGGCGGCGGGAACGCAACAGCGAACTGGGGTGTGGCCGGCGTCACGTCGACCGACTTCGTCTCCGGCTCGAGGATGTCGATCAGGCGCTTGCGCCTGCGGCTCCCGAACTGCGCCTTCTTGGTCACGTCCACGATCACCTTCGTGCCCTGATCCACGAACTCGTGATCGTAGTCCTTCAGTCGTATCTTGATCTTCCGACTCGCCACCTGGCCCGCCTCCGCCCCTCACACGTGTTACGTGTGATACGAGTATATACCATCGTGTCAGTCGTCTCAACCGACGCTGATCGATGCCCGCTGACGATCCGGCGGCCCGCAGCTTCAGGACCCACCAGCGCGGTATCAATTGGAGCATCATGATTCGACGATGAATGGCAGACTCCTGAATCTCACCTCAAGGCATGCACGACTCCTCCGCCTTCGCGCGCAGCGGCTCGATCCCGCGTCCGCCGCGGGCTCGGTGCTCGACGCCGTACGCGCGGTCGTCGGCCTGCAGTCGCAGTCGTGGCCCGCGACGCCCCTGGGCGTGCGCTGCCGCTCGCGCGGGTTGCTCGCGGCCGACGTCGAGCGCGCGCGGCTCGAGGAGCGCTCGGTCGTCCGCTCCTGGTTCATGCGCGGGACGCTGCACCTCGTGCCTGCCGAGGACGTCGGCTGGCTGCTCGGGTTTCTCGGGCCGTACGCGATCGCAGCCGGGCGGCGGCGGCGCGCAGACCTCGGCATCGACGAGGATACGTACGCGGCGGGCGTCCGCGTGCTCGAGAACACACTCGCTGACGGCCCGAAGACACGCGCAGAGATCGACGAAGCGCTGCAGCGCCGAGGCGTGCCCCTCGCGCCGAGGTCGCAGGCGGCCATCCACCTCATCGGCCGGGCGGCGCTCGAGGGGCGGGTGTGCTACGGGCCGGACCGCGGCTCGCAGAAGGAGATCGTGCTGGTGCGCGACTGGGTTCGCGTCGGCAGACCCCTGCCGTCCGGGCCAGCGCTCGTGGAACTCACCCGCCGCTATCTAGCCGCCTTCGGCCCCGCCAGGCCGAGGGACCTCGCGAAGTGGTCGGCGCTGCCGATGCCGCAGTGCCGCGAGGGGTTCGCGGCCGTCGCAGGCGAGCTCGCCGAAATCCGCGTCGACGGCGCCCCCGCGTGGCTGCCGCGCGAACGTCTCGCCGAACTCGACGCCCTCCCCCGCGAGCGGACGCTCCGCCTCCTCGGCGCGTTCGACACCTACCTCATCGGCTACGCGAATCCGAAGACCGCGGTCGCCGAGCGGTACCGCAGCCGCGTCTGGAACGGCGGCCTCATCCAGCCGGCGCTCCTCCTCGACGGGTTGCCCGTCGGCGTGTGGAAGATCGCGCGGAAAGCGCGCGAAGCGGTCGTGGGCGTGGCGCCCTTCGCGCCGCTCGACCCCGCGCTGGAGTCCGCGCTCGCCGACGAGGCGGCGGACGTCGCGCGATTCCTCGGCGTGACGGGGCGGCTCGCGGTCCAGCCGCCAGAGTAGCGAGCGGGCGCTACGGGGCCTGCCCGAGCGCGAGCGCGAGGATCACGACGTCGTCGGAGATCCTGCCGTCCGTGAAGACCGACACTCCCGACATGATCGCCTCCGGCAACTCGCCGGGCGACGTGCCGCGTTGATCGCGCAACGCCCGCTCGAGCCGGGCCTGACCGTACAGCTCGCGGTCGTGTCGCGCCTCGATCACGCCGTCTGTGTACGCGAGCAACACATCCCCGGGACGCAACACGGTCTCCTGCTCGGCGTAGTCCATGCGTTCGTACGCGCCGAGGAGCGGCGATGCCTCGGGCAGCGCGCGGACCTTCCCATCCGTGGCAAGGACGAGCGCCGGCGGGTGGCCGGCATTGCAGTACCGCAGGGCACCTGAGTCGGGGTCCAATACGCCGAGGAACGCCGTGGCGAACCAGTTCGAAGGCGTCGAGGCGGCCACGATCTCGTTGGTCTTTGCGGCGGCCTCGGCCGTGTCCGGATCCGCATACAGGTAGGCTTTCGCCGTGTTCTTCACGCGGGCGGCGAGCGTGGCGGCCTCGACGCCCTTGCCCGACACGTCGCCCACGATCAGCCCAATCTGGCCGTTGCGTGTGCGGAAGACGTCGTAGAAGTCGCCGCCCACCTCCCCGCGCTTCGCGCCGGCACGATACAGGTGGCCGAAGATGACGTTCGGCAACTCCGGCGGCGACTCCAGTAGCGCGGTCTGCAGCGTGTTCGCGATCTGCGACGCATCGCTGTAGAGCTGCGCGTTCTCGAGCGCGAGGCCCACGGCGGTTCCGAGTTTGTTCGCGAAGTCGATGTCCTCCTGAGAGAACTCGCCTCGACGCGAGTGGTAGTGGAAGGAGAGGTCTCCGATAGTCCGGCCCCGCACGCGCAACGTCACGTCCAAGAGCGACTGAATGCGGAACTGGCGAACCAGCCGCGTGACGATGCGCTCGTCACGGTACGCGTCGTTGATCGCGACAGCCCTCGCCTGCCCGCCGGTCAAGGTGGTGAACGCGGCCCGCTCGTCGTCGGGGATGCGCGTACCTCGCATTTCCTCCGGCAGGTTCCGGAGGTAGCGCATGACCCATTCGGCGCCCTCTCTCAAGTAGATGACACCCGACTCGCAGCCGAGCGCGTCCACCGCCGAGTCGATCGTCCGCTGCATGATCGAATCGAAGTCGAGCGTCGAAGCGATCTCGATGTTGATGTCGTCCAGCGCGTCGCTCAACCGGTGTCGTCGTTGCCGACGGGTGATGTCCGAGAACGAGATGATCGTCCCGACGCGTCCGCCCGCCTCGTCCTTGAACGGCACCGCGTCGACGCTGATGATCACCCTCGTGCCGTCCGGCCGAACCAGCACGCATTCGGTGTCGTAGACCGCCTCCCCGCCTCGGAGCACTCTGGTCGACGGCAGGTCCTCTACTGGAATGCGAGCGCCCGCCATCGTTTCGAGATGCCAGAGCGAAGCCGTGTAGGGTCGGCCGACGATTTCTGCCTGTGACTGCCCGAGTATCGCCACGCCGGACGGATTCACGAAGCTGTAGCGACCGTCCGAATCGACGATCGCGATTCCCTCGGCGACGAGATCGAGGACTCGACTCAGGTAGTTCTCGAGTCCCGTCGGCGTTGAGCTCACCGCGGCTCCCTTCGACTCGGATGACGCCTGCAGGCTCGAGGAGGTGCGAAACTACTTTACCCGCGTCACCGCGGGCCGCCACCGGGGAATCCTTCCTTGACGGACCCCCCTCGGCGAGGAGAGTGACATGGACACCCAGGCCACCCAGACCAAGACCCTCAAGGGCACGCAGACTGAACGCAACCTGTTGGCGGCGTTCGCCGGCGAGTCGCAGGCGCGCAACCGCTACTGGTACTTCTCTAGTAAGGCGAAGGAGGACGGCTACGAGCAGATCGCAGCGATCTTCCTCGAGACCGCCGAGAACGAGCGCGAGCACGCGAAGGTGTTCTTCAATCACCTCGAGGGCGGCAACGCCGAGATCACAGCGACCTATCCGGCGGGCAAGCTCGGCACGACGGCCGAGAACCTGCTGGCTGCGGCAGAGGGCGAGAAGCTGGAGTGGGGCACGCTGTACCCGAACTTTGGACAGGTCGCCGAGGACGAGGGCTTCCCCGAGGTCGCGACGTCGTTCCGCGAGATAGCCGAGGTCGAGTCGTACCACGAGCGCCGGTACCGCAAGCTGCTCGACAACGTCGAGGGCCACCGCGTGTTCAAGCGCGACGGCAAGGTGTACTGGCACTGCCGCAACTGCGGCTACGTGCACGAGGGGACGACGGCGCCCCGCGAGTGCCCGGCGTGCAAGCATCCGCAGTCGTACTACGAGCTGTGGAGCGAGCCGTACTAGGCGGCTCCCTACTTCGGCACCATCCGCATATGCGGGCGGTTCTTCGGCGCGGCAGCGGTGAAGTCGTTCTCGAGTCGACGCCACCTGCCGGCGAGCGCGAGCAGGTGGTCGGTCTCCTCCTCCACGTAGCGATGCCCGGTGGCCGGATCGATCGATACGCCCGGGGACCACGGGTTGCAGGGCGGCGGGAACTGAGCGCTCGTGCCGATGACGCGTCGCCACGCGGGACTGCAGGAGGTGTCCGGTTCGCCGCACTTGTCGGCGAGCCCGCTTAGCCACTCGTCCATAGCCGCCATCGCCACGCGGTATCGGATCCAGCGATGCTCGCGCCACCCCTCGCCTGCCTCCGGCGAGGCCGGCTTCCCCGCGAACTGCTCGGTCAGCTTCCGTCCGGCGTACAGTCCGCGCGCCGCGATGTTCGTGATCGTGTCCGGGTCCATGTTGAGGTGCAGGCCACCCTCGGCATCGTCGTCCACGCTCACGTGCACGATGCGCTCCCGGTAGCCAGCCTCGGGGATCTGTGCGTTGTCGACCCAGTTCATCGCCGAGAACACGATCGAGTTCGCGAACCCGAACATCCGGCCCCACCCGCCCGACGCGAACCGGTTCCACCACAGCATGATCCCGCTGCGGTCGTCGGCGTGGAGGTCGTCGTGGCCGATGAGGACGCTGTTCTCAGGCTCCTCGTACTGCTTCTTCGCGTCTGGATGGAACGGCCGCAGGTTGATCGCGAACGTGGGCCGCGACGGCAGCGGCGCGTCAAACAGGTGGAGGGGGAAGTTGCTGCAGATGCCCCCGTCGGAGAACCAGTTGACCTCGAACTCCGGGCCGCGCGGCGAGTCCACGCCCGGCCCCTGGCCGTCGTAGGGCTTGGGCGCATCGCCGATGCGCAGCACCGTTGCGCCCAGCGCGTCCGCTGCGGCTTGGGCGGCGCCGTCGGCGTGCTCGTCGTGTGACTTCCGCCACGCCTCGAGGTTGCACGCGGCGACCCCGTTCTGCCGCCGCGTCCAGTCGATCGCGTACAGCGGCACGGCGCTCAGCAGCAGCGGGAAGCTCAGGCTCAATCGCACGCCGAGGATGACCGGTACGTGTTCCGCCGCCGGCAGCGGCAGGAGTCCGGCGGCCGCGGCTTGTCGGCACAACACGTCGAAGGCGAAGCTGTCACGGTCCTCGCCCGGCCGCAGTGGCCCGTGCGCCTCCATCCATGACACGACCTCGCCAGGGAACCAGCGGCGAAGCTGGATCGGATCGAAGAAGAAGTGGCTGTTCTCGAACGGCACCTGATAGGGCCGACCGTGCGTAAGGTTGGTCGTCATCATCTGGAGGCGGATGCGCGGGTCGGAGAACGATTCCGGGGCCGCGGTCGCGGCGGACGGGAGGTCCGCCTGCGCCGAACGCGGCACCGCACGAGCGGGACGCAATGAGCCGTCCCAGAGGTCGCCGAACGTCAGCGGCCGCCCGCCAAGCGGCAGACCCGCGAGGTCGTTGATCGTGTGCGAGAGCCACTCGGTCAGCGACACGCCGTCACGGCCGTCCTCGGCCATGCCCTTGCACATGCCGAAGCCGTTCTGGGGCACCGCCACCCGCAGACGGTGCAGCAGCGTCCCGCCGACCACGACCGCCGCGCCGACCAACGCGCCAGGCGCGTACAGCAGAAGCGCGCGGGGTCCGGCCACTACCGCGCCGGAGAGTCCGAGCACGGCGGCCGTGAGCGCGACGCCCGCCGCAGCGCCGAGCAGCGCGTGCGCCCAGAGCGCGACGAGCGCTACCCAGATCCGTGCCGTCCACGCGCCGACGCCCTTCTTGCCGAGACCGGACGCGAAGACGTCGAAGAGCGCGCGGGTGGACGGCAGGGGATGGAAGAGCCGATAAAGGTTGGTGCGACGGGCGCCCTTCGGCTCGCCGAACCACGGGGGCAGGGCCGCCATCTTCGTGTAGCCGCCGTCCTCGCCGCCGGTCGGCTCGCGCCCGAGTTCCGCCGCGGCCGCGGCGCCAGCCGCGATCGCGCCCGCCGACGCACCGCCGATCGAGCGCAGGCGGTAGGTCTTCGCGAGCTCGCACACGAGCCACGGGTAGATTACGCCGCTCGTGATGCCGCCCTTCATGACGACATCGCACTCGAGGATCGGTCGCGAATAGTCGTACCCGCGCGGATCATCCTCCGGCGGCACCTTGTACGCGCCGTTCCTGGCCATCAGCAGCCCCCTCATCTCGCCGCTCGCTGCGCGGCGGCTCGCTCCCCCAACGGAATGTAGTGCACGGAGGCGCCACGGCAAAGCGGGCTGTTCGGCCCACGCGCCGACTTCGGTGACCAAGAGCACACGACCTGCCGCCCACCTACCGGTCTCCTCCGCCCACCCCGCGCCCGCTATCCCGGCCCGAAGACGAGTGACTATCATCGGGGCATCCAGGGGAGGTGACGGCGCGATGCAGGACCGAACCGGTTCGTCGAACAGGCAAACCGCCGCCGAGCCGCGCCGCCCGTCGCCCCCGCTCGCGCCGCGTCCGCCTCGGCGACGCCTCACCCTCAACGAGATCGTCTACCTCGTGGCGCGCGCGGTCCTCGGACTGGTATTCGTCCTGGTGTTCGTCACGGGCGAGATCGCGCTCATCCCGGCTGTGTTCCGACCGGCGCTCTTCGTCGCCTTCGCCCTGTCGACCACGACCACCATCGGCGTGCTCGTCGCGACCGTGGGCCTGCGCAAGCCCGCCGAGTGGGTCCTCCGCGTCGCGGCCATTCCCGACCTCGTCGCCATCGCCCTCGCCGTCTACGCCAGCCAAGCGATCGGCGACCCCGCGTTCGTGTGGGTCATCGGGTTCGCGATCGTGAACGCGCTCATCCTGCCGATCGGCGAGTCGCTCGTGATGACGGCGGCCGTCGCGATCGTGCATCTCGGCGCCTACATCTACGCAACGCGGTCTGGCGCGGCGGCGGTGCCCTGGGCGACGGAGGTGAGCAAGAGCGTCGGCGTGATCGTCCTCGGCTACTTCGCGGCCGATGCGGTGCGGCGGCAGACGACGCGGGAGGCCGAGATCGTGGCGCGGCAGGAGGCGATCGCGGGACTCAACGCACAGCTGCAGCGACGGCTCGAAGACCTGACGGCGGTGTACGAGATTGCCGAACTCATCCACTCGTCGCTCGACTTCGAGTCGACCGGCACGCAGCTGGTCGACCGCATCTGCCATCTGCTCGAGTTGCCCGGCTGCGGGCTGACGGTTCGCGATAAGCAGCGGGACATCACGCTCTTCACCGCGACGAGCGGCGGATTCCAGTTCCAGCGGTGGGGCGACCCCGCGCGCCAGGACTGCCTCGTGGGCGCCGATCCCGAGGACGCGTGCATCGCGCTCCACGAGAACGAGCGCGTCACCGTGGTGTTCTGCTCGCGGGAAGAGAACCTCGAGCGCATGGGGCTCGAGGACAAACTCGTGCTGCAGACGCTCGCCGGCGAGCTCGCGGTGGCGATGGACAAGGCGCGGCTGTACAGCCTGACGAAGCGGCTGTCGATCACCGACGAGCTGACGGGCCTGTACAACTTCCGGCACATGCACGACCGCCTGCACGAGGAGGTCGAACGCGCACGGCGGTACGACGGCACGGCGTCGCTGCTCATGATGGACGTCGACCACTTCAAGCAGCTCAACGATCGCGAAGGTCACGTCGCGGGGGACCGGGCGCTCGCGGACCTGGGCGCGCTGCTGGTGTCGTGCGTGAGACAGACGGACGTGGCCGCTCGCTACGGCGGCGAGGAGTTCGCTGTCATCCTGCCCGAGACCGACGTCGAGCAGGCGCAGATCGTGGCCGACAAGGTACTCGACGCGGTGTCGCGCCACGCGTTCCTCGATGCGACGGGCGTGGCGCGCGTGCGGCTCACGGTGAGCATCGGCGTCGCGACGTTCCCGGCTCACGCAGGCCAGGAGTCGGAGCTCGTTCGCCGAGCGGACACGGCGCTCTACGAGGCGAAGCGGCTCGGCCGTGCTCGCGTGCACGTAGCGAGCGTCCTCGGCGAGGCCGAGTCGCTCTCGTAGCCGCAGCTACAGCGAGCGGTCCAACGGGACGCCGAGGCCGACCGACGCCTCGACCGCACAGCCCTTCGCGGTCCGCCGAATTCGGAGCATCGTCTCGGCGCCGCTCCCCTTGCGGAAGTAGTCGACGATCACCGCTCGGGGCCCGGAGCCATCCCGCTGCGTCGACGTGAGCCGCCACTCGCGGACGGCGTACTGACCCTGGTACCACTGGTCCATCACGTCGGGAGTGGCCGTCGACTCGAGGTCGTAGAGCCACAGGCCATCGCCGCCCGGCCGGTTGTCCGCCACCGCACGCGTGACCGTCCCGTCGGGGACTGCGACCTCGAACGGCAGGCCGTCGGGCATGACGCTCGTACGCTTGTCCCTCGGCATGGGTTGGATGAGCTGCATGGCCTGTTCGGGCGTGACGGGCTTCGTCGTGGCGACGGGCGGCGAAACGCGCGTGCACCCGCCGACGAGCGCCGCGGTCAGAGCGAGCAGGACGAGTGTGTGGCGTGGCATTGCGAGCCCTTCGTGCGAGTGGTGCGAACGCTACTCGCTGCAGAATAGCAGCCGCACGCTAGTCCGCCACGCGCTCCACGCCGACAAGCCACGCCGGAATCTCCCGCATCTGCTCCACGTTCGTCTCGAGCCGCGATTCGCGCACCTCGAAAACGTTCCAGTCCGGGGACGTGAACGTCTCGCGAATCTCGCGTTCGCTGATGCGGCGCGGCCCCCACTCCCCCGGCACCTTGTCGCTGAAGCACAGGAACCGGTAGACGCCGCCGGGCGGGAGGAGCCGATCGAGTGCGACGAGCAACTGGGGTCGCTCGCCGTCGGACAGCGAGTGGAAGAAGCCGACATCGACGACCGTGTCGAACGCCGGGCCGATGTCGGGGAAGCCGCCGCCGGCGGCGCAGAGCACGTCGGCGACCACGAAGCGGGCGCGCAGGCCGCGCTCCTCGGCCATACGGGTCGCCGCCTCGATCGCCGCAGGCGCCACGTCCACGCCGACGACGTCGTGGCCATGCTCGGCGAGGTAGAGCGACAGCGCACCCCTGCCGCAGCCGACCTCGAGCACGCGGTGGCCGATGTCGCCGTCGACTTCGAGCTCCACCATTGCCGGCTGGGGGCGGCCGATGTCCCACGGCGCGGTGCCCGTCTCGTACGATCGCTGGAATCCGGCGTGCTTCGCGGCGGCGCCCTGATCGCCTCCGGGGTGTCCTCCGGGGTGCCCTCCGGGATGCCCCCCCGGATGACCGCCAGACTGCCCGCCCGAACCGCCTTGCCCGAGAAGGCCTTCTGGATGCTCGCTCATTCCGCCTCCTGCTCGGCTACCTCACCGCGAAGCTGTGGTACGCGCCGTACGTCGGTGCATGGTCCGCGCACCAGTGGAACGCGCGCACACGCCATCTCCCCTTAGTGGAGAGCGCCGCCCGGGTCCAGTACTTGCCCCACCCCAGGCGGTACGCGCGCACCGTCAGCCAGCGATCGTACTTGTGGACCCACTTGCCGGACTGGTAGCGGTAGAACGATATCTTGACCGAATTGTAGCCCGGGTTCGTCCGATTGGCCGTCCGATCCATGGGCCGCGCCAAACCGTACACCGTGAAGAACCGTTTGACACCCACTACGGAGGGGACTTGCGGCACGCCCAGACTCGCCTTCGGCGTGATGATCGCATCGCCGCTCGTCGACCGCGCATTCAGGGAGTCGCCGGTGAACGTGAGCCGATAGCAGGTGGTCCAGAGTGGACGAACCCTGACGCTGGCGCTGCCGTCGGCCGCGGTGATGACGCTCGTGACGGCGTGCAGCGGCATCCCGTTCGCGCTCACCTGCAGCACCACACGACGACTCGGCATCGGCTTGCCTGCCGCGTTCCGGAGAATGCCCTTGATCGTGAATACCTGCTGGTAGCCGATCCACGTGTTCTTGCTCAACATCTGAACCGAGGTCGTCGCTGGCGTCGTACTCCCAAACGCGAGCGACGGCACACCGACGAGCGACACGCACAGCAGCAAAATGATCAGGATTCGTGTCAGTCTCATGCTCCTGCCTCCAGTCCTTCTGCTCCCCGAGGGAGTTGGCCGTCGAGGGGCCGGGGGGTCGGCGCAGTCGCCGTTCTTGGTGTTCCCGATTGTTCCTGGCAACAACCGCCGCTCGTCATCGCCGAGCGGGCACCTCTCGATACTGCCGAGGCCGTGGCGGGGACACTCAGCCGAGAGGCCAGCCCTGCTGCCGCTTCAGGAGGTGCAGGTGTCGACAACGTTGGGCAAGCCCGGCGGCGCGAACCGGCGCATCGATTCTTCCGGCGGCCACCTGCTGCGCCAGGCGGTGCGGGCGTCGGACAGCTACGGCCTGGTGCTCATTCTGCTCGCGATGACCTTCTTCGCGCTGATGCTGGCGCCTGTCGGCGAGCCGCTCCGCGTATCGATTGTGGCACTGCAGGGAGTGACCACGCTGTTCGCGCTCCGCACTTCGCGCGTGTCACCGCGGGTGTTGCGCCCGGCGGCGATCGCCTTTGTCGTAACGCTCGTCGCGCTCATCGCTGCTGAGTTCTCGGGCGTCCGCTCGGCCAGCGTGCCCGGTGCCGCCGAGGTACTGTCCACGCTCCTGCTGGTGACCGCACCATTCGCGATCATGCGCCACATCATTCACGACAATGCCGTGGACACGACCACCGTGCTCGGCGCCCTGTGCGTCTACCTGCTCATCGGGATGGTGTTCGCGTTCGTGTTCGCGGCACTCGATCGCGTCTCGCCCACTCCGCTGTTCTACACCGGCCGAGCGGCCTACGCCGATTGCCTGTTCTTCAGCTTCGTGACGCTCACCACCACCGGCTACGGCAACCTCGTGCCGGCGCTGCGCATCGGCCAAGCGTTCTCTATGGTCGAGGCGGTCCTCGGCCAGGTGTTCCTCGTCACGTTCGTGGCGCGCCTCGTCAGCCTCTACGGCATGCGGCGCGAGTAAGCGTCTACGCCCGCCGCCGTACGTCCGGGTACTCCGGCCCGCCGATGTGCCGCGAGCGATGTCGGGCTACTATCAGCCCATGGACATGACGCACCTCTCGCTCCTCCGAGGACGCAAGATCTCGCCGGAGACCTACATCGTCGATACGCTGCTCGCGACCGTCCTCACGCTGTTCGTGTGGATCCAACTGTCGACCGCGCGCCTGGTCTTCTATGGACGCGGGATGATGCGGCCCGGCGGACCGTTCGCACCGTTCTTCATGCGACAGGTGCAGCCGACCCCCCTCACGTACGTGCTTGCGGCCGCCTGCCTGCTCCCGCTCGCTGCACGTCGCTCGCGGCCGCTCGTCGTGCTCGGCGTCGTGACGATCGCGTCGCTGTTCTTCGAGGTGCTGCGCCACCCGCCCGCCTTCACGGTGTTGGGTCCGCTGATCGCGCTGTACACCGTCGGCACGCTGCACGATCGCCGCACGACGATCGCCGCGTGGCTCGTGACCTCGGCCGTGCTGCTCGGCGCGTCACTGCCGGCCGTGTCCGACACCCGTTTCGTCACCGAGTTCGTGCGGATCATCGCGATGTTCGGCGTGGCGGCGGCCCTCGGCGACTCGGCTCGCAACCGGCGCGCGTACATCGTCGAGGTGGAGCGTCGCGCCGCCGAGGCGGAAGCACGCGCCGAGGAGGAAGCGCGCCGTCGCGTCGACGAGGAGCGCCTACGGATCGCGCGCGAGCTGCACGACATCACCGCGCACTCGATGTCCGTGATCGCCGTGCAGTCGGGGATGGCCTCGCACGTGATCGAGCGCGACCCGGCTGCGGCGCGGCGCGCGCTGGAGGACATCCGCACGACGTCGAAGCAGGCGCTGCAGGAGCTGCGCTCGGTCCTCGGCGCACTGCGGGCCGAGGGTGAGACCGCCGCCCCGCTCGCGCCGACCCCCGGGCTCGACCGACTGCCCGACCTGGTTCGCGTGGCCGAGGAGGCCGGATTCCGCGTGCGCCTCGACGTCAGCGGCGACCTCGCAGCGCTGCCGCAGCTCGCGGACGCCTCCGCGTATCGCATCTTGCAGGAGGCCGTCACGAACGCCATGCGCCACGCCGACCCGTCGGAGATCGCGATCGGCGTCGCCGCAGGTGAGGACGCGCTGTCGCTCGAAGTAGTGAACGCGGGCGTGCGCGACGAGAACGCGCCCGAGGGTCACGGCATCGCCGGTATGCGAGAGCGCGCGATCGCGCTCGGCGGCACGTTCTCGGCGGGGGCGCTGCCGGAACGCCGGTGGCGCGTTGGGGCGACGCTGCCATTGCGCGCGAACGGGGAGCTGGCATGATCCGCGTGCTCATCGCCGACGACCAAGCGCTGGTGCGCGGCGGCTTCCGCGTGCTCATCGATTCCGCGCCCGACCTCGCGGTCGTCGGCGAGGCGGCCGATGGCGCTGAAGCGGTCCGTCTCGCGCGCGAGCTCGACCCGGACGTCGTACTGATGGACATCCGCATGCCCGGCATGGACGGCCTCGAGGCGACACGGCTCATGCTCGCCGAGCGCGAGGGCGCTGCCGCCGAGGCCGAGGAAGCGCCGCTGCGGCCGCGCGTGCTCGTGCTGACCACCTTCGACATCGACGAGTACGTGTACGCGGCGCTGCGCGCGGGTGCGAGCGGCTTCGTGCTGAAGGACATCGAGCCGGACGAACTGCTCAACGCCATCCGCGTGGTCGCCTCCGGCGAGGCGCTGCTCGCGCCGTCGGTGACCCGACGGCTCATCGCCGAGTTCGCGTCGCGACCGGACCCACAGCGCACATCGCCCGAGGCGCTCGCCGCGCTCACCGAGCGCGAACGAGAGGTGCTCGCGCTCGTCGCGCGCGGGCTCACGAACGCGGAGATCGCGGAGTCGCTCTACATCTCGCCCGCTACGGCTAAGACGCACGTGAGTCGCATCATGATCAAGCTCGGCGCACGGGATCGGGCGCAGCTCGTGGTTATCGCGTACGAGTCCGGGCTCGTCTCGCCGCGCGCGTAGCTCGGCGGCTGCGTCCGGCACGCACCGCTGCTCCCACCAGCCAGGCCGCTCCGTCGCGTACTCCCGGCGACGTACACGCAAGTGTCGCCCCTCGTCGGACGCCCGGACCGGCCCACTCGCCTAACCTACTGCATGGACGTAAACGGACTTCGGGAGGACCGATGATCGAACCGGATGAGATGGCGGCGCAACTGGACGGCGCCACGACAGTGCGGCCAGTGAAGACGCGAACACCACGCCGAAAGCGGCGCAACATGCTGTTGCCCGTCCTCGCGCTCGTGCTCGTGATCGCCGCCGTCGCATTTGCGGTGTGGGCAGCGCGCGGGCCGAAGACGGCCGCGGCGAAGTACTCGACCGCACAGGCCACGAAGGACACGCTGGTAGTGAGCGTGAGCGCGTCGGGCAACATCGTCGTCAAGAACGAGAAGGCGGTGCAGCCCGAGGTCTCCGGCACGGTCAAGAGCCTCAAGGTGAAGCTCGGTCAGCGCGTGAAGAAGGGGCAGATCCTCTACACGATCTCGAACCCCGACCTCACGACTGCCATCATCAACGCTCGCGGCCAGCGGCGTCAGGCCGATCAGGGCGTCCAGCGCGCGAAGATCTCGCTGCTGCAGGCGCAGCAGGCACGCGACGCGCTCGACAGCCGACCCGCGAACAACCCGGCGTCCGACACCGACATTTCGATCGCGGACAAGCAGATCGCAGCGGCCGAGACCGGCGTTGCGGCCGCCGAGGACTCCTACTCTGCCGCCGACGTGTCGTACCAGGCAGCGAAGGATGACGCCGCCAACCGCACGGTCCGCGCGCCCATCTCTGGCTACATCACCACCCTCTCGCTCGAAGAAGGCGACTCCGCGTCCGGCAGCTCCTCGGCGAGCAACGGCTCGTCGTCCAACGCGGCGGCCGCAGCCTCGTCGAGCAGCAGCTCCAGCTCGAGCAGCAGTTCGAGCGGTTCGCTCGTGATCTCCGACTTCTCGTCGATGCTCGCGCGCGTCCAAGTGAACGAGGCCGACCTGCCGAACGTGAAGATCGGTCAGAAGGCGTCGCTCACCTTCGACGCGATCGACGGTCTGCAGCTCACCGGTAAGGTCGTGCAAGTCGCGCTCACCGGCACGAACAGCCAAGGCGTGGTCACCTACGACGTCGACATCAAGCCGACGTCGCTCGACAAGCGGGTCAAGCCGAACATGAGCGTCAACGCCGCGATCACGACCGCGGTGAAGCCGAACGCCGTGCTCGTGCCGAACGCCGCGGTGAAGTCGGACACGACCGGCAGCTACGTGCAGGTCCTCGGCAGCGACGGCACGCCACAGCGCGTGGACGTGACCGCCGGCGCATCGAACGACACGTACACCGAGATCGTCGAGGGCGTCGCCGAAGGACAGTCGGTCGTCACGGTGAACCTCTCGCAATCGAGCTCCTCGAGCCGAAGCGGCTTCGGCGCGATGGGTGGCGGCGGCGGCGGAGCGCGAATGATGTTCGGCGGAGGCGGAAAGTGACCGCCATGCTCGATATCCGGGACCTCACCAAGGTCTACGTGACCGGCCGAACGGAGACGCCCGCACTGCGGGGAGTCAACCTCCGGGTCGACGAAGGCGAGTACGTCGCGATCATGGGCCCGTCGGGCTCCGGCAAGTCGACGCTGATGAACATCATCGGCTGCCTGGACACGCCGACGAGCGGCAGATACCTGCTGGACGGCGAGGACGTGTCTTCGCTCGACGACGACGAGCTCGCGTTCGTCCGTTCCGAGAAGATCGGCTTCGTGTTCCAGGCGTTCAACCTGCTGCCGCGCGCAACGGTGCTGCGCAACGTGACCCTCCCGCTGATCTACGCCCGCGTCTCCGGCGACGAGCGCGAAGCGCGCGCGATGAACGCGCTCGATGCGGTTGGCCTGCCGGAGGACCTGTGGGACCACCGCAGCAACGAGCTCTCCGGCGGCCAGATGCAGCGAGTCGCAATCGCTCGCGCGCTCGTCACCGACCCCGCGCTCATCCTCGCCGACGAGCCGACCGGCAACCTCGACACCGCAACCGGCCTCCAGGTGCTCACCACGTTCGAACGCCTGCACGCCGAGGGCCGCACCATCGTCCTGATCACCCACGAGCCGGACGTCGCCGAGCACGCGCAGCGTGTCGTGCACGTGCGCGACGGACTGCTGGTGGACGAGCGGGAAGCGCACGCCGAACAGCTCGACACGCAACGACCGACACCGAGGAGGGTGGAGGCATGAGTCTCTCCGACCTCATCCAGGAAACGTTCCACGCACTGTCCTCGAACAAAGTGCGCTCCGGCCTGACCATCCTCGGCATCGTGGTGGGTATCGCCTCGGTCATCCTGATGGTCGCGATCGGCCAGGGGTCGCAGGCATCGATCACGTCGAGCATAGAGAGCGCGGGCAGCAACCTGCTGATGGTGATGCCCGGGATGGGCGCGTCGCAGGGCGCGGTGCGGCAGGCGCGCGGGAGCGCGTCGTCGCTCACGCTCGATGACGCGAAGGCGATCGCCTCGCTGCCGGACGTCGCCGACGTCGCACCGCAATCGGGCAGCAACGCGCAGATCGTGGCCAAGCGCAACAACACGAACACGCAGGTATACGGCGTGACGCCGGAGTACGAGAACGTGAAGTCGGTGCACCCGGCGAGCGGCTCGTTCATCACCGAGCGCGACTACAAGTCGGCCACCAAGGTCGCGGTCCTCGGCCCGACGACCGCCGAGGACCTGTTCGGCACGTCGTCGGCGGCGCTCGGCCAGGAGATTCATGTCGGCAGCATGACGTTCAAGGTGGTCGGCGTGACCGCGTCGAAGGGCGGCAGCGGCTTCAACAACGCCGACGACGCCGTCTACATCCCGTTGTCCACGCTGCAGCGGTTCCTGACCGGCACGAAGTCGGTCTCGCTCATCAACGTGCAGGCCAAGAACGCCGACGTGATGACCGCCGCGCAGAACGAGATCGACACCCTGCTGATGTCGCGGCACAACATCACGGACTCGGCCAACGCGGACTACAGCGTGCTGTCGCAGGCCGACATCCTCTCGACCGCGTCCACGATCACCGGCACGTTCACCGCGCTGCTCGCCGCAATCGCCGCGATCTCGCTGGTCGTCGGCGGCATCGGGATCATGAACATGATGCTCACGAGCGTGACCGAGCGGACGCGCGAGATCGGCCTGCGCAAGGCGATCGGCGCCACTCGCAGCGCGATCACGACGCAGTTCCTCACCGAATCGGTGTCGCTCACGGTCATCGGCGGGGTCGTCGGCATCACGTTCGGCTGGGGCGTGGCGAAGCTCGTCACACGCTTCGCGGGGTTGGCGACCCAGGTCTCGCCGAGTTCCGTGTTCATCGCGGTAGCCGTTTGCGCAGGCATCGGCATCGCCTTCGGCTACTACCCCGCCCATCGCGCGGCGGGCCTCAATCCGATCGAAGCGCTTCGGTACCAGTAGGCATTCGTACAGCAACACGGAAGGACACGACCTCATGGACAGGAAAACGATCATCGCGGTTCTCGTGGCGGCCGTCATCTTCGGTGCGACCGGCTTCGGCGGCGGCATGCTCCTCGGCCGAGCGAGCGGCGGCGGGACAGGACGAGCGGCCATGATGCGGTTCGCACAGGGCGGCGGGTTCACCAGCCAGAACGGCGGCGCTGGGGCGCGCAACTTCCTGCGCGCGAACATGGCGGTGGGCAAGGTGACCGAGAAGGACGCCAACAGCTTCACCGTGAAGATGCAGGACGGCAGCACGCGCACCGTCTACTACTCGAGCTCCACGACGTTCGAGAAGACGTCGACCGGCAGCGCCAAGGACATCTCGGTCGACACGACGGTCGCGGCGGTCGGCGAGGCCACGAGCAGCGGCGACATCACCGCTCAGCGCGTGCAGATCGGCGGACTGGGCGCGTTCGGCGGCGGCTTCCGCGGCATGATGGGCGGCGGCGCCGGAGGTAAGGGCAGCCCGCAGGGCCTGCCGGCTCAGTAGCCCCTTCCTCGGGGAGGACGTCCCGTGCGTCCTCCCCTTCATGCAAGGGGGTAGGCGGTTCGGCAACGGGCCGCCTGCCCCCTGCGCCAGTCTCGGGCCCGCTACGCGCTCACGTTCCGCTCGCCGAGGCACCCTCCCGCACCTCGCGCACGGCCTCGATCACCTGCTGCTGCGCGTACCACACCATCTGGTGGCCCACGCCGGGAACGAGTTCGAGCTGCGCTCCCGGAATCTCGCGCGCGAGCCGTTCGGCTTGCACGGACGGACGGGTGAGCGGGTCCTCCGCACCCGAGACGATGAGCGTCGGCGCGTGGATCTCGCCGTAGTGGTCGGCCATCTCGCCGAGGTCGCGACGGATGTACCGGTATTCCTCGGCAAGTGCGGCGAACTGCGACGGCCGAAGGAACAGCGAGCGAGCGTACTCGGCGTAGATGTCGGGGACGGGGTTGGGCCCGAAGCCGAACCTGCGCTCGACGTAGGCCAGGACCGGCGGGCCGAGCCACGGCAAGAGCGCTTCCGAAAGCGTCGGTCCGATGAGAGGCATCGAGGGCGCCGCCATGACGAGCGGCGTGATGCGCAGCCAGGCCGGGTACGCGGCGGGCGACAGGAGCACGAGCCCTGCGATCTCATCGGGATGATCGAGCGCCCAACGCAGCGCGACCGCACAGCCGTAGCTCTGGCCGACGAGCACCACGCGCTCGTACCCGAGCGCGCGCATCGCGTCTCGCAGCAGGCGCACGTTGAGTGCGACGTCGCGTCGGGCGCGCGGGGGCGCAATGCTCCACCCGTGACCGGGACGGTCGACGGCGATGGTGAGCGTCTCTTCGGCGAGACGGTCCAACACGGTCTCCGAGAAGCTCTGCAGCACGCCGTCCGCTCCGTGGATGAGCACCACCGGCGCCTCGCCGTCCCCGCGGCGCAGCAGGTGGATGCGGGCGCCGTCGACGTCGATGAACTCGCCGATCGGCGGGAAGCGCTCGGCAGTCCGGCGCACCGCACGACGCGAGCGCACGACGCCCACCGCGAGCATGGCCGAGGCGAGCGCGGCGAGCGCGACCGTTCCTCGGCGTCCCCTGGCTGACATCTCGCCTCCCCTCGCGAACCGATGTGCCGCCTCCAGCGTAGCGCGACTAGCCGCGCACACTGTGTACGATCGCGCCGGCCGTATGCACGAGCGCCACCACGCCGACCGTCAGGGCGAGCCAGATGTGAAGCCGCCGGACCGAGGGCCGCTTGTCGCGCGACAAGCCGCGGCCGGCGAGCAGCAGCGGTAGCAGCACGAGTACCGCGAGCGAGCCGATGACGTCGAGCACGACGACCAGCTGCTCGACCGGCGGCTGCAGCGAGTGGTAGACCGCGCCGGCGGTGTGCAGGCCGAGGACCGCGACCAGCGTCCACGCCAGCGGCACGTGGACCGCGCGGAAGCCGCGTTTTGCGCTGACGAGGCGGTAGCCCGACATCAGCTGGATTGCGATCGCGAAGATGATGACGAAGCCGATGGCGTCCACGCCGATTGGCAGCGCCACCTCCTGCCATCCGGCACTGCCCGCCTTGTGCGCGACCGAGCCGGTGAGTTCGAAGATCACCGCGCCGACTGCGAGCGTCCCGCCGACGACGAGCGCAACGAGCAGCACGTACCCCGCCGCCTTACCGCTCGCCCCCCGATCCTTCCCGCTCACGCGACCTCCCCCGACCCCACTTCTATCCCCGCATTCGCCCCACGGCGGTCCGCCGCTGCTCCTCGGCGGCGAACGTCCGCTCCCGCCGGGTACGTGGGGATACACGTGCGGGGAGGTGCGAGATGGACCGCTGGCGCGCCGGCTACCTGCTGTGCATATCCGCGGGCATCGCGATGGTGATCGCGGCCTTCCTGCCGCTCGCGCAAACCGAGACCCTTCCGCCGAGGACGTACACCGCGCTGGCGATGCACTACTTCGGGCCGTTCGTGACGATGCTCGCGGCCGGCATCGCGCTGATCGTCCTCGGCTACCTGCGGACTCCCTGGGCAGCGCTCGTGGCGATGTCGGACGCATTAGCGTCGATCGTCGTGCTGCTCATGATCCACGGGGACCTCGACGCCCGACTCGCCGCCATCGGCGTCGACGTCACCGGCGTCGGCCATCCGTACGGCTACGGGTACTCGGTGGTGCTCGCGGCCGGCGCGCTCGCATTCGCCGCGAGCGTGGTGACGTCGGTCCAGACCGCGCCGCCGGTGAAGACCTAGGCCCTTCGGCCAGTCCTTCGGGCATGAGTTCGGCTGCGCCGCATCTCCGCAGGCAACTGGCATGTTTACCCTGCTCCTGCTCCGGGGAACGACGTTCCCTGTTCTTGGTTCTGCTCGACCACTCGAAAGGGGGGGTTCGTGTGGCGGAGGAGCAGGCAGGTTCTGGAGAAGGACGGCCGGTGAGCGAGCCGACCGCGGGGGGCGAGCCGACGAGACAGTCGGAACGGCTCCACCAAACGTTCGGCTCGGGGGCCGAGGGCGTCACCGGGATAACCGGCGTCGTCTACGAACACGCGGACCACGCGTCGCGGATCTGGCTCGCGTCGTCGGTGTTCTGGTTCATCGTCGTGACCACGTTCGGTCTCATCATCGCGACCGAGCTCGCGGTGCCCGAGACGTTCGCGGGCATTCCGTGGCTGCTGTTCAGCCGAGTCCGCCCGTCCCACGTGGAGGGCGTGATCTACGCGTGGCTGACCATGATGTACTGGGGCGCGATCTTCTACTTCACGCCGAGACTTCTCGGCACGAGGAGCATGTGGAGCGAGCCGCTCGCGGTCTGGACGGCGTGGTTCTACAACGTGGCGCTCGCCGCGGGCTTCATCGGCATCCTCACGGGCGCAACGCAGGGACGTGAGTACTCCGAATTCCCCTGGCTGATAGACGTCGCGATCCTGCTCGTCTTCCTCAGCAACATCGTCAACATGATCTCGACGGTGGCGATCCGCCGAGTACGCCCGCTCTACGTGAGCCTGTGGTGGGCGCTCGCGGCGCCCATCTGGTTGTCGGCGTCGATCTTCATCGAGAACGTGATGTGGCGGCCGGGCAACGTGTGGGGGGCGCCGTCGGGCTTCCTGCCGATCGGCATCCACGACGCGATGATCAACTGGTGGGGCAACCACAACCTCTTCGGCTTGTGGCTGACGCCGATCCTCATCGCCGTCGTGTACTACTTCGTCCCGAGGATCACGAACACGCCGCTATACAGCCACACGCTGTCGCTGGTGTCGTTCTGGGGCATTATCTTCGTCTACGCGGCGGTCGGCGATCACCACCTGCTTCAGTCGCCGACGCCCGGTTGGCTGAAGACCGTCGCGGCGGTCAACAGCCTCGCCATCCTCGCGGCGGTCTTCGCGTTCTTCGCGAACATCTACCTGACGATGCGAGGGAACTGGCACAAGTACTTGACCAACCTCACGCTGCGCTTCGTCCTGACCGGGTTCTTGTTCTACATCCTGGTGAACCTGCAGGGCGCGCTGTTCGCGCAGCAGCCGTTCAACGTGTACGTCCACTTCACGTACTTCACGATCGGCCACTCGCACCTCGCGCTGCTGGGCGGCTTCACGATCCTCGGCATGGGGGTGGTGTACTACGTCCTGCCCCACGTGTGGAACGAGGCGCCCTACAATCGGGGCCTGGCCGAATGGCAGTTCTGGCTCGTCACGGGCGGCTTCACGCTCTTCTTCGTGGCCGTGACCATCGCCGGCTTCATCCAGGGACAGAACTGGCAGCTTGGCATTCCCGAGGTGAACGTGCTACCTCAGTTGCGGCCGTGGAACGTGATCCGCGGCATCTCCGGCGCCATGATCTACACCTCGGCATGGATCCAGGGCTACCAGATCGTCCACGCGTACCTACATCGCTCGCGTGAACACATCCGCCAGGACACGCGCAGGGACACGGCCAGCGCGCTCGGATCGGGCACCACAAGCGCCCCCCAGCTCGGGTCGGGGAGGTGAGCGATCGTGGCCGACGATACGAACGACCGCGGAACTGACGCCGGCACGACCGGTGAGGAGCAGCGCAACTCGCAGTGGGTGGACTACCTGGAGCCGGCGCCGCCGGAGTGGGCGGAGCACCCCCGCAAGCACATGCTCATGACGCCGTGGCTGGTCTTGCTCGGCGGAATATTCGCCTTCGCCGTGCCAACGTTCTTCGCGGCGTTCTTCCAGACGTTCTTCTTCAATCCGCCGGTTTCCGGCGACTGGGCGCCGTTGAAGGCGTCAGCGATGCGCGGCCGGCTCATCTACCTCGCGAACGGCTGCGTGTACTGCCACAGCGGCTTCAACCGGCCGCAGGACGTGCGCGGCGGCCAGTTCTACCTCTATCCGCGCGCATCGCGTCCCGGCGACTTCGCGACGAGCGATAGCGGGCCGAATCTCTTCGGCTCGGCGCGAATCGGACCGTCGCTGGCGCAGGAGTCGGGTTTCCACCCCGATGACTGGCATCGCGCCCACTTCTCGGATCCGCGGTTCCCGGAACCGCTCTCGATCATGCCGGATTTCAACTTCCTCACCGACCAGGAGATGGACGACCTCATCATGTTCGTGCAGACGCAGAGCGGCAAGACGGGGCTGCTGCGCTACGCCGGACAGCTGTACATGAAGAAGCTGATCACGACGGCACAGGGGCTCTACCAGCCGCCGTCGAAGTCGGAGGCCGAGAAACTGACCCTGGGCGACGTCTCGTTCCTGCAAGTGCAGGGCGTGTCGCCTCCGGGAAAACCGCAGTTCCCGCCGGAGAACGACTCCACGGCGACAGTGGTCGGCCTCGGCATGCCGGACCCGATCAACCTGTTCATCGTTGATCGCGGCTACTGGATGACCGACAATCCCCTGCCGGTCACGACCGGGAACCTCATTCGCGGCAGAATGATCTTCCAGAACCGCTGCATCGGCTGCCACGGGCAAGGTGGTTCGGCGGTGAGTCTGGCCGCGCGGTTCATGTCGCCCATGCCGCTGCCCTTCTCGGTATTCGACGATCAGGCGAATGGCGCGGACACCTCGCCGGGCGACTTCTACTACCGCATCCTTCGCGGCATCCCGGGCACCGCGATGGAGAACTTCGGCACGCGGTTGTCGGTCGACGATATCTGGCGCGTCGTGCTGTTCCTCAAGACCATCCCGAACGGCGGGCTCCAGGCCGACAAGACGCCGTCGCCGGAGATGTACATCCAGTGGGAACCGCCGGCCGAGTTCCTGACCTTCGCCAAGGCCTTCCCCGCCGAGGAGCAGCGGAACTTCGTGGCGAGCGCGCCCGACGCGACGGGCGCGTCGAAGATCGCGACGTCCACCGGTGACCCGTTCATCCTCGAAGCCGAGAGCGTCCTCAACGGTATGGGGCCGAACGACAAGTTCGACTTGCCCGGCTTCGGACCAGTCTCTTTGCGGGACGCGGCCAACGGCATCAAGGGCTTCTACACGCAGTTGCTCGACGCCGGCTACGCGGACTACGGGCAGCGTGGCGGCTTTCCGACACCCACGGCGTCCCAGAAGGCCGCGCTTCCCCAGCCGCAGGAGGATTTGCGATGAAACGGTCATCGTTCTGGCTTTCCACGCTGCTCGTCGTCGCGGCGGCAGGACTGCTGCTGGCCTCGGCGTGTGCCCCCAAGCAGCAAACGGGCGTGGTCGACGTGACTGCGAAGGGGCTGTCATTCAGTCCCGCGACCGTAACGGTGAGCCCGGGCACGACGGTCCGCTGGACGAACAAGGACAACACCGCCCACCAGCCGTCGTCGGCGGGCTTCACGCCGGGCGGGCCGAACCCGAAGGGCTCGTGGTCGCTGCAACCGATCAACCCGGAGGGCACGGGGTCGCGGAAGTTCGACCAGAAAGGCACGTTCGAATACGAGTGCCTCATCCACACGTACATGCGCGGCACCGTGATCGTGAAGTAGGGGGCAGCCTGTGAACTCGTCGGACATACTCCTCGTCCTCCTCACGCTGTTGCTGCTGCCGGGAATGGTCGCGCTCGCATTCACGTTCCTGAGCGGGGCGATGGAGCGCAACGAGCACGTGAAGTACGCCGCGCTCGTCGGCGAGCCAGATGGCGACCACGCCGCCGAAGAAGGAAGGGGGTGGGGATCGTGAGGTCCCGACCTACCACGCGGGCAGGCAAGATGTGGCGGCGGGCGCAGATCATCTACCTGTGCCTGATGCTGGCCTACGCCGTGATGGGCCTGCTCATCGTTTCCATCGCCTACGCGCAGAACAACGAGAGCTCCGCGAGCCCGATCTTTCCGGTGCCGGCGGAGACCACGGTCCATCCTCCCTCGGGCAGCAGCGACGCGGTCGTCGATCGCTACTACCGCTACCTCGACATCCAGAACTACGCCCACCTGACCGAGACCTACCACCTCGATGTCCGCGGGCTACTCGAGTTCTACGGCGTTGCCGCGATGGTCATCTTCATCCTCTATTTCTTCGTCTTCATCTGGTATGTGCGCCGGAAGGTAGACGACCTGTACCCGGCCGAGGTCTACAACGGCTACATCTCGGAGCGGGGCGGCCCGATCGACGCATTCAACTGGTGGTCGTGGGCGGTCATGACCGTCTACGCGATCGCCTACATCGCCGTGACCATGGTGTACGGCCAGCTCTACTAGGGGGGTGACGGAATGCCCGTTCTCGAGAACCACCCGAGCGTCGGCCCCGAGGACGCGCTGCGACGCCTGGAGGGCGGCCTCGGCGCAGGAACCAAGGAGTACGGCGCGGCGCCGTACGTCGTCATGGTGCAGGCGTCGTTCGCCGAGGCGTTCTGGCCCGCGGTCTTCTACTCCTGGATGTCGCTCAAAGGGCACGTGCAGAGCTATCACAACCTCGACGGCGTCGAGATGTTCGTGACGCGCCAGGGCGACAGTGTCCTGTGCCTGTTCATGATCATCTTCGCCGTCAGCGATGCGCTCGCCGAGTTCGCGGTGAGCGGCTACGGCGCCGACAAGATGCTGCTCTCGCTCGGCGTGCCGGCAGAGAACATCAACGTCCAGTACCTGCGTTCCTACTCGTAGGATCACCCGACCCACGAACGGGGGTGACCGAGGATGGCTGAGGATCAGACCGGCAGACGGCAGGACAAGATCTACTACCGCCCGGAGATCGGTCGCGCATTGCGACAGGACTACGAGCGCGGGGACGAGCGCTGGAGCGAGGCCAACCAGTTGCGCGACTGGCTGATCCTGATCGCGATCGGCGTGTTCCACTTCGCGTGGATGCTGCTGGTGTTCCTGCTCGAGCCGGGGATCCGATAGTGACACCGGCGCGGCGTCTTCGGCGAGTACTGCTCGTCACGCCGCCGTATCACTGCGGGATGGTGGAGTCCGCCGGCGTGTGGATGCCGCTCGGGCTCGCGTACCTCGCGGGCTCGCTGCGGCGGGCGGGCTTCGACGCCGAGATCTACGACGCCATGTCGCTGTTCGACGACGACGCGGCGGTCCTCGCGCGGATCGTGGCCGCGCACGCGGACGTCGTCGGCGTGACCGCGCACACGGCGTCGGTGGGCGCGGCGCTGCGCGTGCTGCGCGCCGCAAAGCTCGCATCGCCCAGGACGGTCACGGTCATGGGCGGCGTCCACCCCACCTTCATGGCCGACGAGGTGCTCGCCGACCCAGCCGTCGACTTCGTCGTGCGCGGCGAGGGCGAGCACGCGCTTCCCGAGCTGCTCGCGTGCCTCGAGGCGAACGACGACCCGGCGAAGGTCGCCGGCGTTTCATTCCGCGACGGCGAGGGGGTGCACCACGCCGCGCAACGACCCTTGCACGCAGACCTCGACGCGCTGCCGGTGGCGTGGGACGCCATCGACTGGCCCGCCTACCACTACCGCACGAAGCCCGGGTCTCGGCTCGCCGTCACGAGCTGGTCGCGCGGCTGCACCGAGCGCTGCAGCTTCTGCTCCCAGCAGCTGTTGTGGCGGCACTCGTGGCGCGGTCGGAGCGTGGACGCGATCGTCGCGGAGGCGACGATGCTCGCGGACCGCTTCGGCGTGGACACGCTCGAGATCGCCGACGAGTACCCGACGAACGACCGTCGCCGGTGGGAGGAGATCCTCGACCGGCTGATCGAGGCGGACCTCGGCGTGGAGCTGCTCGTGGAGACGCGCGCGGCGGACATCGTGCGCGACGAGGACATCCTCGGCAAGTACCGGGAGGCCGGGATCCTCCACATGTACGTGGGCGTGGAGACGCCGCGGCAGGACCGGCTCGATGCGATGCGCAAGAACCTCGCCGCCGAGGAGTCGAAGCGCGCGATCCGGCTGCTCAACCAGGCCGGCATCATCAGCGAAACGTCGTTCCTGCTGGGTTTCCCCGACGAGACGCCGGAGACGATCGGACAGACGCTCGAGGCCGCGTTCGATTACGACCCCGACCTCGCATTCTTCATCGCGCTCACGCCCTGGCCGTACGCGGATCTGTACGCGGAGGTGGCGGACCTCGTCGAGGAGCGCGACTACTCGCGCTACAACCTCGCCACGCCGATCGCGCGATCCGCGGAGATGTCGCGGGAGGAGATCGGGCGCGCGATGGGCCGCTGCTTCGGCGCGTTCTACGCGCGCAAGATGCAGCGCCTCGACGCCCTGGCGCCACACAAGCGAGCGTACCTCCGCAGCGTCACGAAGCTGCTGATGGAGGAGTCCTACCTCGCCGAGGAGGTAGCCGCGTCGGTCGGACGGCCGCGAGCGACACTCCCGGTCACCCTCGCGAAGGAGGCCCCGGCGTGTCCGTCGTAGCGATGCGTGGCGTCATCGTCGTGCTGCTCGGGGCGTTCGCCGCCCTCGGCGTGGCGGTCACCGTTCGCGCCTTCATGATCGCCGAGGCCGATCGGCGGCGGCGCGACGGGCGGCGGCCGCGTCGCTCGTTGGCGGAGCGCGGGCGCGATTACGTGGGGCCGGTCGATCCGCGGAAGGCGCATCTCACGCCGCCGCTGCGCGTACTCGTCGAGTTCTGCTTCGCGCTGTGCGGGTTCCCGGGGCTCGGGTGGCTGATGTCCGCGAGGATGCTGCCCGGGATCATCCTGATGAGCGTGGTGCCGTCGTTCGTGTGGGGGCTGATCCCGCTGTGGCTGGTCGTGTCCGGCACGATCGTCCGCAACGTGTACACCTTGATCATCTACCTGCCGGCGGTCGCGCTTCTGTCGGCTGGATCGCTGGCGATCGTCGAGCTGCGGGGGGCACGGGCGGCAGTGGCGGAGCGGCACGCGTGAGCCGGCGAGCGCGCATCCTCACGCTGGTCGCCGCCGTGCTGATGGTGCTCGCGATCGGTCTGCTGCCCTTCACCCTGATGCTGCTGCCGAATCCGCGGCCCGTGCAGGTACCGCGGCCCGGGTACGCCGGCGTCGGCTTCTACGTCCACGACGCCCGCGGCACGTTCAAGCTCTTCCCGCACCCGCGCGAGGAGCGCGACTTCCCGCAGGACGCGTACGCGGTGACGTCCTCGGCGGCGCTGTTCGTGAAGTCGCGCCAGTACTCGGCGCTCACGGCATACGGGCTGTACGCGCTGCCGTCGCGGCGCGCGGTGGCGGTGCGCAAGGAGTTCGTCGGCGGGCTGCTGCGGATGACGCCGAAGACGGCGCTGCCGACTGGGCACTACGTCGTGGAGTCGAGCCGTGACGGCGCCTGGGAGGGGACCGACTACTACTACCTGACGGTAACGTCGGGCGGGCGCTGACGCCGCCTGCCGACAGCATGCTCGCAGCAGACGCGCCGACGATTGCGTCGCACCTGCAGCGGGTATCCGGTCAGGACCGGACGAGGGAGGGGCAGAATGCAGCACCCGCAGGAGCGTGAGTCGTTGCTGGCGTCGCTGCGCTACCTCGAGATGAGCGTGATCACGCCGCTGGAGATCGTGGCGGACGTCGAACCGGCGGACGTCGCCGAGATCCTCTACGAGATGGCCGAGGACCACCAGCGGCATCAGGCGGAGCTCGAGTTGCTCCTGGGCGACACCGACCACCGGGTAGTCGAGCTGCCCGAGACGTTCCGCGAGCAGGTCGCGTACCGCGTGAAGGCTGCCGAGCAGACGCAGGACGAAGACGAGGCGCTGCGGGAGCTCATCGGCGTGGAGCGGTTCGGCGCCGCCCGCTACGAGGAGGCGATCCGAAGCGGCGTGCTGGATGACCAGCGAACGCTGCTCGCGCGGCACCTCGAGGACGAGCGCCGTCACGAGCGCTATCTGCGCGAGCGCGTGCGCGGAGCGTGACACGAGGAGGCGGAGGTCGTGGACGAGCGATACGCGATGCGGCTCGGCGAGCTGCGTGCGATGGATCGTGAGGCGGCGGTGACGCTCGAGGCCACGCGGATGCTGTGCGGCGACGTACAGCTGCGTGCGCAGCTCGAGCAGGCACGGACGGACCACGAGCGGCACGTGCGCGAGATCGACGAGCTGCTGACGCGCGCCGGCCAGAACCCAGACCTGGTGAGCGAGGGGACGTTGTCGCCGAGCGTCCTCGGCCTGATGCAGCGAGCACGCGAGTCAGCGCCGGGCGAGGCGGCCGAGCGGCTGGCGGTGGTCGAGCACATCGTGGGCGACCGCTACCGGCAGTTCCTGCAGGGTGGCGACGTGCCGGCCGAGGCCGAGGGGCTGATGCGGTCGCACATCGACGACGAAGTCCGCCACGAGCACGATCTCGTGGAGGCCGACACGGGGAGGTGCCCGCGATGAACGGAACCGATGCAGGCCGACTGCTGGACAACCTGGAGTACGTCGATCAGGAGACCGCCGAGGCCTACCTGGCAGCGGTGGACAAGACCGTGACCGAGGACATGGCGCGGCAGTTCGACGTCTTCCGCGAGGAGCACGACGCGCACGTCGCCGCGTACGCGGACATCGCCACGCGACTGGGCTGGCCGCGGGGCGGGCCGTCCCAGTCGGACCGGTTCCGCGCCGAGAGCCGCCGCGAGCGCGTGGAGCGGGCGCGCGACCAGGACGACACGGTCGAGGCGCTGCTCGCGATCGAGCAGGAGAACCTCGACGAGTACCGGCACGCAGTGGCGCAGGACCTGCCCGACGAGGCGCGCGCGATCCTCACCCGCCACGCCGACGACGAACAGCGGCACGTCGACTACCTGCTCCGGCATACGCCGGAGTACTCGGCGATGACGCCGGCGAGCAACCGCTTCGAGAGCTGAGGGGGCGCGGTGGATACCACGCGACTGAGCCGGTTGCGCTACCTCGAGCGGCAATTCTCCCGGCGGCTCCGACCGCCGGTCGCCCGCGAGTTGTCGTCACACCGCCTCGCCCCGAAGCTGTGCGAGTTGCTGGACACGCACGAGCAACACGCGCGCGAACTCGACCGCCTGCTGCAGCGCGAAGGCCATCAGGGCGACCCCGTGCCGACGACATTCGAGCACTCAGTCAGTTCGCACCTGCAGCCGGTCGGTCAGGCGCGAACGCAGGAGGCCGTCCTCCACGCGCTATTCTTGGCCGAACGCTGGGCGCTCTGCCAGTACGAGGTCGCGCTCGAGAACGCGCCGGAGCGCACGCGTGAGGCGCTCGGGCGACTGCTCGGCGAACAGCGGCGGCAGGTCGACGCACTCACGCCGGCGACGAGCGGACGATAGCACGGGCACGACCGGACCAGTCCTGCCCCGAACTAGGAAATGCCGCCCGTCGTCAGCGGCGATGTGTCCGGGCCATTCCGGCGGCCCTGTAACACATAGGAACGATCGTTCCTATGTGTTCTTGCTGCAATCGCATCCGGGTCTTGCTGTCGCATCCGGGTCTTGCTGTCGCATCCGGGTCTTGCTGTCGCATCCGGCAACTAGTCGGCACGGCGGCCTTGAGTTGCGGAACCGGGTGGACCGCGCGTTCTGATCGCGGCCTCAGATGCCCCGCGTTGCCGACCCACCGCGCGACACGTGGGACCAACTGTTCCTATGTGTCACAGGGTTTCGGCAAGTGGTTGCCTACCCCGCCCCGCCGAGGCCCCCCGCCGCGCCGATCGGCGCGTTCCGACCCATGCCGCGCAGCTCCTCGACGAGCTGCTGCTTCGTGTAGCGATCGCGCATGAGCGAGTGGAAGTCGGTGCGCGTGTCGGAATCGAGGTTCGCGTGATCCGCGGCCGAGTGGATGTCGTCTCGGCTCACCTCGGTTCGGTCGTCGGTGAACAGCTGGTCCACTACCAGCATCGCTCGATCGAGGTCCATCGTGTGCTCCTTCACTCGTCAGTCGGCACCAACGTGATCCGTCAGAATGCCCTCGGTCACCGGGCCGATGAGCCGCTGCCCGAGCTCCTCTCGGCCGTAGTTCCCGGGGGGCAGCCGGTCCACGTAGCCGAGGATCTCGTCGGACAGGCCCGCTTCCTCGGCGGCCTGCTGCAGTTCGGTCTTCGGGATGAGCGTACGGTCCTGGAACAGTCCGTCGAGGAACCCGCGGATACGGGACGCGTCCGTGCCGTCCATGACGTCTCCTGTCGTCGGCTGGTTCGAGTATCGCCGTGCCGACGAATGCCTAAACGACCTGCGGTGTCAGTACGCGATGGTGACGGTCCGGCGGACGTACAGGTCGGTCGAGAGCGCCTTGAGCGTGAAGGCCGCGAGGTCCGCGGCGGAGACCTGGGTGCCGCGCCGGAGCTTCCGGCCGTCTGTGCCCAGGCGGTAGCGGCCGGTGAACGCGCCGTCGGTGACGCGGTCGGGTCGCACGATCGTCCAGTCGACCCCGCTCGCCATGATGCGCCGCTCCATGCTCGCGACGTCGTCGAAGCACGCCCGCTTCGCCGAGGACAGCAGCGACAGTCGCCCGACCAGGGACAGGTCCGCGCGCTCCAGGGCGCCCAGCGCGCTTACGGCGACGAGCCGGTCGGCCGCCGACTCCGCCATCGCCTCGAGCACGTTCGCTATGCCGCGCTCGTACAGATCGTCGTCGTGCCGTCCCGCAGGCGCGCCGAACACGGAGATCACTGCTTGGGCGTCGGCGAAGGCAGCGCGCAGCGAGCCGAGGTCGCGGACGTCGCCGGGCATTGGCCGCAAACGGGGGTGCGCTGCGGCGACGACGTCGGGATCGGGCGCGAGCGCAAATACGAGGTCGCCATGGCCGAGCGCCTGGCGCACGACCTCTCGACCCACCCTCCCGCTCGCTCCGATCACCGCCAGCAGCACGACGCTCCCCTCTCGGCAGGCAAACGCGCCACCATCCTACCCGCTCGCCCGCCGCGGTGTCCTGGAAGGTGCTTCCTAGGCCTTTCTGCGCGGCCAATTGGGAAACATCACTCCCTTGACCCATCACGCAGTCACGCGCGAAATGGGGCGGGTAGGGAAAGGGACGAACATGGGCGGTTCCACCGGATGAAGGCACGCTCGTACCGCGATCTCTCCGCACGCCACGGAACCGATATCGCCGCCCTCATCATCTCTGCCGACGACCTTCGCGCCGTCTGGTACAACGACTTCTACCGCCGTCTCCTCACGGGATCCAAGGAGCAGCAGAACTTCGTCGGCGTGCCGTTCGAGGAGTTCACTTCACCCTCGGCGACCGCCGGCCTCGTCGGCGCAATGCGGGAAGCCCAACGTACGGGCGAGCCGCTCCACCTCACGAACTACGTGATCGCCGACGTCGGCAAGGGCGCGACCGCGTGGGAGTGGTGGGTCTACCCGCTCCCCGGCGAACAACTGCTGGTCCTCGGCCGCGAGGGCGGCTGCTAGCGCGCCGGGAACGCTAGCTCGCCGAGGAATCGCTGCTCGAACGCGGGGTGCGCCGCGAGGTCGAGCGTCCGCACCTCCTGCGCCAGCTGCCTCGCCGCCGCGCGCGCCCCGGAAGACGCGAGCGCGAGTTCGGCGCCGGCGAGCGAGCTGTTCCCCGCGAAGCTCACGCGGTCGCCCCACCACTTCGGCAGCAACCCGATCGCCACGAGCGCCGCCGGTCGCACGTGCAAACCGAAGCCGCCCGCTAGCACGATCTCGTCGACGTCATCGGGGACGAGGCCCGCCTCCTCGAGCAGCAGGCCGATGCCGGCGCCCACTGCGCCCTTGGCGAGCTGCAGCTGGCGGATGTCGTTCTGCGTGAGCGACACGCCGTCCGCGAGGGCGACCTGGCGCGTGCCGTCGGCGTCAGCGATGCGCGAGGCGAGCGGGCCTTCGCTCAGCAGCCGCCCCGAGGCGTCGAGCGCGCCGGCCGCGAGCAGCGCGGCAGTCACGTCGACGAGACCTGAGCCGCACACGCCCACCGCCGGCTTGTGGCCGACCGTCTCCACGACCAGGTCGCCGTCGCGCAGCTCCGCGTACTCGATCGCGCCCGGCTCCGCCCGCATCCCCTTCGAGATTCCCGCCCCTTCGAACGCCGGGCCGGCGGCGGTCGACGACGCGAACAGCCCCTCGGACGTGCGCAATGCGATCTCGCCGTTCGTGCCCAGGTCGAGCAGCAGCGTCGGCGCGTCGCGCTCCGACAGCGCCGTCGCGAGCAGCCCGCCGACGATGTCGCCGCCAACGAACGCGGAGATGCTCGGGAGCGACTCGAACCGCAGCCCCGGCAGGCGCGTCATTCCCAAGTCCTCGCCGGTCGCGACGAGCGGCACGGCGAACTCTCCCTCGTACGGCGCCGCCGCGATCGGCGCCACGTCGGCGCCGAAGAATAGCCGCGTCATCGCCGTGTTCCCCGCGACGATCGCCTCGGCGAGCTCGCCGGGCGCCGCCCCCGCCTCGGCCAGCATGCCGACGAGCAGCCGCTCGGTCTCGGTCACGACTGCCGAGCGCAGCGCCGCCGCCTCGCCTTCGAGCGCGCGACCCACGCGTGTGAGCACGTCGGCGCCGAAGGCGACCTGCGGGTTGAGCGCGGACGCGGTCGCGACCCGCCGGCCGGACCGCAGGTCGATGAGCGCGAGCGCGAGCGACGTTGTCCCGACATCGATCGCCGCGCCGAAGCAACGCTCGCCGCACGTGAGCCCCCGCGACTCCGGCGGCTCGACCTCGAGTCTAGGCTGCTCGGCGGCTCCGACCACGCGCAGCGCGCCGTACTCCTCGGCGAGGTGGACGACCACGTCGCCCTCCACGCGGGCGCGACACGCGAGCCGTACGCCGTCGCGAAGCTCGTCGGGGCGCAGGAGGCGCAGCTCGTCGGGCGAATGCTCGGACAGCACGCCCTCCACCCGCACGCGGCAGCGGCCGCACCACCCCTGCCCGCCGCACGGCGCCTCGATGTGCACGCCCGCTTGCCGCGCCACCGCCATCAGCACGCGGCCGTGCGGCGCCTCGGCCTCGATGCCCCCGGGCTCGAAGCGTACGCGAAACGTCGGCCTATCTCCCCAGAGTGTGCTCATAGGCGCAGGATACCGCTACCGGACCGCGAGCAATCCGATGATGCCGAGAACGTAGAGCACGAGCACCACGATGGAGTCCGGCCCGAGTCGCATGAACTGCCGCTTCGGCCGGAAGATCAGGCCGACGACGTAGATCGCCGTGAGCAGGATGCCGAGCGCCGCGAGATAGATGTCGACGCTGCTGGCCTGCGGCAGGATCACGACGCCCGTTGCCAGCGTCGCGAGGGGGAACAGCACCGGCAGGAACGCGTTGCCGCCGAAGATGTCCGATACGGCCAGGCGGTAGTCGCCGAGTTGCACGGACGCGATGCCGGTGGAGACCTCCGGCAGTGCGGTGACCGCCGCGAGGATCGTCGCCCCGAACACGGCACCGCGCAGCCCGATCGCGGCCGCGATCCCCTCGCTCGTCACCTCGAGCACGACGCCCGCGAGGAGCGTGACCAGCGCCGCTCCAAGGAACGTCACCCACAGCCGCGGCGAGCTGTACTCGAGCCGCTCGAGCTCGTGTTTGCGGTGTCGCGCCGAGCGCCCCTGTCGCCTCGGCTGGGCGTCCGCGGGGGTACCGCTGTCCTGCCACGGCAGCGAGGTTCGCGATCGTCGCACGAGCACGAGTCCAGCGATCCACAGGCCGATGATCGCGATGCCCACGGGCGTCAGTCGCAGGACGACGAGGCTGCCGGAGAGCCGCGAGCCGATGATCGCAACGGACAGCACGGCGATGACCATCATGCCTTCGAGCACGAGCCCGAGAGAAGCCGCTCGATGCGTGAGCGGGACGTCGGGGACTTCGATCGCGTCGAGCAGCACCAGCACGACCGTCTGGATGGCTATTCCGCCGAGGATATTGCCGACTGCGATTCCTGCATCGCCGCGGAAGGACGCCGCGAGGATGATCGCCGTCTCCGGCAGGTTGGTGACGATCGCGAGGAAGATCAGCCCGCCGAGGTCCTCGCCGAGCGACAGGCGGTTCGAGATGACGTCGGTCGCGACCGACAGCCGGAGTCCCGCGAGCCAGACCGCCACGGCGGCGACGGCGAACACGAGCCACAGCGTGAGCAGGGACATCCTCGGCCTCCAAGCGCCAGTCAGCAGGAGATACCCGTAGCGCGTCCGTCCGCCCTTGCACGGCGGAAGCGCGAGCGCGATGCTGGGCAGCGGTGCCGGGAGGAGGTGCGCGTGGGCGGAACGAGCGAGACGGTCGTCGCGGCGCGCGGGCTGGCCAAGCGCTACGGCGACGTGCGCGCGGTCGACGGCGTCGACCTCACGGTGGGCCGAGGCGAGATCTACGGCTTTCTCGGGCGGAACGGGGCCGGCAAGACCACGACCATCCGGATGCTCCTCGGCCTGATCCGGCCGACCGCCGGGGAAGTCCGGCTGTTCGGTGAGCGGGTGGTGCCGGGGACGCGCGCTGTCTTCCAGCGCGTCGGCTACCTCGTGGAGACCGCGACCGCGTACGCGAACCTCACCGTCGCCGAGAACCTCGAGATCCAGCGGCGGCTCATGGGCGTCGGCGACCGCGGCGCTGTCGACGAGGCGATCGAGCTGCTCGGCCTCGGCGAGTATCGGAACCGGCGGGCGGGACGGCTGTCGCTCGGCAACAAGCAGCGACTGTCACTCGCCCGCGCGATGCTCCACGCGCCCGACCTGCTCGTCCTGGACGAGCCCGCGAACGCGCTCGATCCGGCAGGCATCGTCGAGATCCGCGACCTGCTCCGCCGCCTGGCGGCCGAGCGCCGCGTCACCATCTTCATGTCGTCGCACATCCTCGCGGAGGTCGCGCAGCTCGCGACCCGCATAGGCATCGTGCACGCTGGCCGCGTGCTCGAGGAGCTCGACCGCGAACAGCTGCGCGCGAAGGAGCATGCCTTCCTCGCTGTGCGCGCGTCCGACCCCGCTCGCGCTCGAACGCTGCTCACCGACGCCGGCTTCACCCGCATCGAACTCGCCGAGGACGGCCGGCTGCAGCTCTTCGACGCCGAGGACCGCGCTGCGGAGATCGCGCCACTGCTCGTCGACGCGGGCATCGCGCTCACCGAGCTCGCGCTCGAGCGCGAGGACCTCGAGTCGTACTTCCTGCGGCTGACGGAGCCCGTGGCGGGAGGCGAGCGCTGATGTTCGGCCAGATCCTCGTCACCGAGTTCCTCAAGCTGCGCCGGGCGAAGGTCACGTGGTTCACGCTCGTGGCGTTGTCGATGGGCCCGCTCGCCATCGCGCTGTTCATGTGGATCGTGCGAGAGCCTGAGCGTGCCGCGAAGCTCGGCCTGTTGGGAACGAAGGCGAGCCTCGCCGGCCTCAGCGCGACGTGGCCCGCGTACTTCTCGATGCTCACGCTCGTGACCGGCCTCGGCGGGGCGCTGCTGCTCGCGTTCATCGTGGCGTACGTGTTCGGCCGCGAGATGGCCGAGGGCACCGAGAAGAACCTGCTCGCGCTGCCGGTGGCTCGCGAGTGGTTCGTGGTGGGGAAGCTCGTCGTCGTCGCCGTGTGGTGGGTCGCCCTCGCGGCGACCGTTCTCGCCGAGGCGCTGGTCATCGGCTCGGCGCTCCGGCTGCCCGGCTTCTCGAGCGCGCTGCTAGTGGGCGCGATGCAGAACGCGCTGCTCGCCGCCGGCATCGCCTACCTGCTCGCGCCGGTGGTCGCCTGGATCACGATGCTCGGCCGCGGCTACCTGCCGCCGCTGGGCTTCGCGTTCGCCATGCTCGCCCTGGGCAACATCTTCAGCAAGACCGGCTGGGCGACATGGTTCCCGTGGTCGATCATCCCGGCGTTCATCGGCATGGTCGGCAAGCCGCTCGCCGCGCTGCCGGTCCACAGCGTCGTGGTCGCGGGTCTCACGTTCGTCGTGGGCATCGCCGGGACGATGGCGCAGATGAGATGGGGAGACAACACGCAGTGATCCCGCCGCTCGCCCTCACGTTCGCGCCCTCCCTAGGTGCGCTCGACCGACTCGCCGAGCCCGCGTGGCAGATCGTGCTGCGCTGCTTCGTGGTCTACGTCGTCGTGCTGCTCGGCCTGCGCCTCTCCGGCAAGCGCCAGATCGGGCAGTTCACCCCCTTCGACCTCGTGCTGATCCTGCTCATCGCCAACGCCGTGCAGAACGCGATGGTCGGCCCGGACACTTCGCTGCTCGGCGGACTGATCGCCGCCATGTCGCTGCTCGCGATCAACGCGATCGTGTCGCGTGTCGTATCGTCGGACACGCTCGCGCAGCGGCTCGCGCTCGGCACGCCGACGCTGCTCGTGAGCGACGGCAGGCTGATCCTCGAGCATATGCGCCGCGAGGGCGTGACCGAGAACGAGCTGCTCACCGCGTTGCGCGAGCACGGACTCGACAGCATCGACGACGCGAAGCTCGTCGTGCTCGAGATCGACGGCACGATCTCGGTCGTGCCGAAGGACGCCAAGGTGATGCGCGGTCGCCGCCGCGTGCGGCAGATCAAGCACGGGTAGGAGTCCTCGGTTCGTGGCTTTCGCGACTCTTGCTTCCACTTCCTCCGAATCCTCTCGGCGTTCGCTGTAAAATACTGCCACTACGTCAATGGGAGGGAGCGTCCGATGGGGGACTGGTTCTCGCAGCCACAACGGGTCCAGGACGACCAGCTCGCAAAGACCGTGGAGCGCTCGTCGAGTAAGTTGCAGAACACGCTGCGGCAATCCGCCCAGGACCTGGTGTGGGCGCAGGCGCAAGCGGCGAGCGACCTCGTCGTGTCGCAGGCGCGGTTGAGCGAGGGTATCGAAGCCGTGAGCTCCGCGGTTTCGAGCCTGGACAGTGGGTTGTCGGCAATGTCGTACTCGCTCGACCGCGGCTTCGCCGACCTGTCGTACCAGTTGCGCCTGCAGTCCCAGCAGCTCGACACGATCCTCGAGGCCATCCGCGCGCCGCTGGACACGAAGTCGAAAGAGCTCCTCAATCGAGCGCGCGACGCCTATAGCAACGGCTGGTTCGACGAGGCCGAGAAGGACTTCACCCGCTCTGCGCGGCTCAACCCCTACGACTTCACCATTCATCAGCACCTCGGCAATATCGCTTTCCTGCACCGCGCCGATCTCGGCAACGCGCGCAAACACTTCTCCGACGCGGCCAAGTACGCCGGGCCGAAGTCGAGACCGGATGCGGCGATCGCCTACCTGAGCATCGCCT